>Ga0102814_10001227_pt1 | contig 18335 bp, 15 predicted proteins | sample ColrivemetaGS741_FD_79112 | JGI IMG/M metagenome (GOLD analysis project Ga0102814, IMG submission 79112) | Estuarine microbial communities from the Columbia River estuary - Flood tide ETM metaG S.741 | ecosystem: Environmental > Aquatic > Marine > Intertidal zone > Estuary | place: USA... | reverse complement strand
TTCAGGTTATTAAAAGCGCTCTGTTAAATTATGGTGAATCTATGGATTTGTATTTTGATCGAATTCATTATTTGATTGATCAAAAAGAGAAAAGCTATGAATTTGAGGTTTTTGATTCAATGAATGACTTTGAACTGAAAAGCAAAAAGAAATTTTTAAAAAAAGTTAAACAAATTCAAAAAAATCTGAATAAAACGGAATTAATTGATATTGCGAATGAAAATATGCAACAATTAATTTCTGGAATAACTAGAAAATTACTCTCAAATAAAATCTCAGAAGAAAAGTATCACGAGATTAGAAGGTCAATAAAAGCAATTGGTTACATTAATAAGTTGTTAGCGAAAGACGTAGAAAAAAATGACTTAATGATTAAGTCTAAATGGACAAAACCTATTGCTCAAGAGCTCGGTGAGTGGCACGATAAAGTAATTGTAAGAGACTTTATTATTGAAATTATGCTTAATGAATCAGAATCAGAGTTTTTACGAGAGTTTGAACGAAAAGAAGTTCAATTGCTTTTTGATAGAATCGAAGTTGAATCAATTCATCACCTTAAACTTTTCAGAGTTCATTTCGATAAGTTGATTATTGAGCTTGAGGAACGTCTGTAACTTCCCATTTCATAGAATAGCCCCATTTGTCGAAATAAAGATTCCCACCTTTCCATTCAACTTCACCACGTTGTGAGTCGACTGTTTCTGAACGATAATGTTTTTTTTCTGGGCTAAACTCTTGTGAATAATCATCATTAAACACTAACCGATAGCTATCTATTCCGCCTAAATAGAAATTTTGTACATCGCGATTTTCACTTGAAAGTTTACCATGAGTTACATCAACAGGAACCCAGCCGAATGGTTCAAAATAGGCTAAAAACCAATCGTGCATGGTATCAAAAGAAGTATCAGAAAATTCCCAACCTGATTGCCATTTAGTAGGGATGCCATTCATTCGATAAAGAGTCATGAGTAATAAAGAAACTTGCCCACAGTCTGCATGGCCTGCATTGAAAGCGTAATTGCTAATATTTCGAATGGTTGAATATTCTAAAGCACTCGCCCATGGAATGGAATCAACATAAGTGAAAAGTTTATCTGCAATGATAAATGGGTTGGTTTCATCTCCAACAATTTCTGCTGATTTTTCATAAAGTTCTTCAGTAAAACGAATATGTGGGAAGCGCTCTTCCAAATAAGGTTGTAATGATTTTTGAGTTTTTAGTGGTTTAACACTTTTCTCATTTAAAACGACATATTCTGATTTACTTGTAAATTCATATTCAACCCAAAACTCTGTTTTCTCGTCTTTTTTTGCTGTTTTCTCAAAGTATATTGTTCTTTGTAGGCTTTTATTAGAGGCGATTTTATGCTTTTGTGGTTCAGAATTCACGTACTTGATATCCGTTTGTCTGTCGTCAATTTCTCGTGGAAATGGAATCCAGGTTTTAACTGTTTCCCCATCAGGAACCGCATTTTCATTAACGCTTATAGAATATCTGATTTTAAAACGTTTTGGAAGTACAAAGCGTTTACTAGTTTGTTTTGCTTTTTCAATTACTTCTAGGTGATGAGGGTGTGTTTGATAAAGAACGGCATTGTCTAAAAAGTATTTTTTAGGTTCACTTAAGCGTTTTTTTGCTTCATCATTTATATAAAAAAGATTCGATGCTGCGGATTTGAAATAAAACGTTTTTCCATCAATCCACATTTTTTCCAAAAGATTCTCAGCATCATATTCATCAAATTCGTCTTCAGTTAAGTCTTTGATATAAAATGTGAGTTTTTTGAACGCTTCATCTCGTTCTAAACTAAACTCTCGTTCAATTCTAAGCATTCGTTCAAGTTCAAATTCTAAGGCTTTTTTATGAACAGATGAAATTGATTTCTCTGAGTTTAACCAATCATGAATAAATTCTCTTGATTCAATGAAATAGCCTTCATCTATCTGTGATTGTACTAATTCGAGTTCAGATTGAGTGAAATCTGGCGTACATGATGATAGAGAGAGTAAAAGCATGACCGAAATAGTTATGAGAAATAAACGAGATATGAACATACACGAAATAAAATCAATGAATTGAGCTTTACGAATATACATAGGAATAGAAAGAATTAGCTTGTAAAATAATACAATTCGGATACTTAATAGAAAAGAAACCTTCAATTTTTGTACAATTTTTTAAATTTCTTTAATTAGTATTGAAAACCGTATTTTTTGCGCATGAATGTATTAGGAATTGAATCCTCATGTGATGAAACTTCGGCCTCTGTTTGGAACGGAACAAGTATTTTATCGAATGTAATTGCTTCTCAGGCAATTCATGAACAATTTGGCGGTGTAGTTCCGGAATTAGCTTCTCGCGCTCATCAGCAAAAGATTTGGACTACCGTTGAACAAGCTCTTTTAGAAGCAAAATTATCGGTTCAAAACATAGATTATATTGCAGTTACTAACGGGCCTGGCTTGATGGGAGCCTTGTTAGTTGGGCTTAGTTTTGCAAAAGGCTTAGCACTTCAAACGGGAAAGCCGATTATTGGTGTGAATCACATGGATGCGCATATTTATGCCAATTTTATAGGGGAAACCAAACCAGAATTCCCATTTTTAGCACTCACTGTTTCAGGTGGACACACGCAAATCGTCTTAGTGAAGAATTTCTTTGAGCATGAATTATTAGGGCAAACTCGTGATGATGCAGCAGGCGAGGCGTTTGATAAAATCGGAAAAATGCTAGGATTAACGTATCCCGCAGGTCCACAAATTGATAAATTGGCAAAAATGGGGAATAAAAAAACATTCAAATTTCCACAAGCTAAGCTTGATGGGTATGAGTTTAGTTACTCAGGTTTAAAAACGTCTGTTTTATATCGCTTAAAAAAAGAAGCAGAACCGGAAGTGTTTATAGCTCAGAATCTAAACGATTTATGTGCTTCAATAAGTGATGCCATAACAGAGCCCTTAGTTAAAAAAATAAAAAAAGCAGTTCTAGAATATGATGTAAAAACAGTTGTTTTGGCTGGAGGAGTTTCTGCAAATGGAATGCTTCGTTCAAAAATGAAAACCTTAGCTCAACATCTTAAATTGAATCTCTTTGTTCCTGATATGGCCTATTGCACCGATAATGCAGCCATGATTGCAATAACAGGTGCGTTAAAAGCAGAACGTGGAATGATTGATACTTTAGGCCTTAAACCATTTGCAAGTTTGAGTTGATTTAATCCTCGTAAATCGCTTTTAATAAACGTTTTCCGTATTGATTCGCATCATATTTTTGAGCAGTAATAAATGCTTCTTTACTCATTTTTCTGAGTAATTCAGGCTTCGTTAAAAACTGTTCTATAGTTTTAACAATTGCATCTGAAGATCGGATTGGAATAAGTAAACCATCTTTTTCATGTTCAATTACAGTTCCTGAGTTTGGAGTGCAAATAACAGGTAATCCATAAGAAAGCGCCTCATAACTTACGGTTGCTGAACCTTCGCAAATACTTGGAAGAAGTAGAATATCATGCGAGGCATAAAGTTCAGGCATTTTTGCTCGTTCAACAGAACCCAATAGACGAACATTTTTCGGGATATCTTGAAGAGTAATTTCTTTTTCTAAAGTTCCTGCAATCGTAAATTTCACATTTGGTAGAGTGGAAGCTGCCTCAAATAAGTAGCGTAACCCTTTCCGGATTCCTCCATTACCAACAAATAAAAGAGATAATTGTTTACCTAGAGATTTAGGTTCAACCTGAATCGAATTTGGGTTTGTGTAACCGTAAGGAACAACTTTAATTTTATCAGATGAAATATTTAAATCAATTAAACTTTGTTTTACGAAGTTGGAGCCGCATAAAATTATATCAGCTAATTGATTTTCGTCTAGCTCTAGTTGTTCATAAGCTAAACTCTTTTCGCCTTTTTGATAGTCTATTCCATAAAAACTAAACTCAGATTGCAATAAATCAAATTCGGTTTTTCGTGGAATTAAGGTCTGTTCTAGTATTTTAGTTTTGCTTTTTGATTCAGAATGAGAAAAAATGTCTTTTGCAACCGTATTAAAAGCGTAGATATAGGAAGAGTGCAAACTTCCAGATTGCATTACTTTTTGCTGAAATGAACGACTGTATTCTAAAAAAACGCCCGTTTCTAATTCTCGATTATGTCTGTTTTTCCGCAAAGCTTCTGAATAAGATAATCCCAATGAAAAAAATGAAGTAACCAAGTCTGAAGGAATTTCAGAGCGAAATCTATTTGAAAGTTTCTTTATGGACGAAATCGGAATTTTATTAATGAATGAAGAAATTCCTGAATTAGGTATCCAAATATCTGTAAATAATTGTCCTAAAAGATGCTTTTCGTGGAAAAATACTGGAACTGCGTAATGCATACGTGCTCCTAATTGAATTACATCAATAGCTCGGCTTTCATTCATTTTAAGACATCCTCAACAACAGAATGCCATTCTTTAGTTAGCTGATTTTTTGATAAATACTGCTCAAAATAAGAACGGGCGTTTAAGCCCAACATTCGATTTTGCTCAGTTTGATTTTTAAGTCGAGAAATAGTTCTGTAAACAGATTCGGTGTCATTTTCAGTAAATGAAAAACCACAATTTGCCTGTTTGATTAGTTTTGCTGAATCAGCGTTTTTATCACCAATAAAAATAACGGGTTTTGCACTTGCCATATATCCGATTAATTTACTTGGATAAGCAATACCTTCAAAACTTGAACTCAAAGTCAACCAGTTTACATCGCCACAGGCCATTGAATCTGATAATTCATCTCGGTCGACATAGGGTTTGAAATGAACATTAGTTAGTCCAAGTTCGCTAACTCTTTGTCTTAAAACAGGCATTTGTGGACCGCCACCTGTAAATAGAAATCCAATCTCTGCATCCTGCCTTGCGTGAATAATCACCTTTAAAAGACAATCAGGATTGTGAGCAAGGCCAAGATTTCCAGAATAATGGACGATGAATCGATTTTTTAACCATTCTGGCAAACTATTTCTCATAAGTGAATTGGATTGCGCTTTAATTTCGTTAGAATCACTCCAAATGGAAATTTTCTTTAGCTTTTTTTCTTCAACATGGTACTTTCCTAGTAATAAGGACATATTATCTGATAGCGGAATTATTCTATCAGCTGAGAATAGAATTTTTTCATGAAGCTTAAAAATAATCGTATAAATAGCTGATTTTACAGAAAATAAATTTGCGGCAACTTCTGCCTCAGGATGTAAATCCATATACCAATAAACAAAACGAGTATTTCTAATCAATTTGTGAATAAACCCAATCGTTCCTAATAACGGAGGAGTTGTTAGGGTTATTAAACAATCAGGTTTTAGTTGAAAAGATTTGAATAATGCTAGAACAAAAAATGAAGCATAATCTTTGAGCCTTCCTTCATGAGAGTGTCGCCCAAAATTGGTTTGATTCACGCGATATATTTCAACCTTGTTTTTTATTTCAAACTCTGACAAAACAGAACCGGAAAAATCGTACAAATAACGAGAACAAATCACAGAAACTCTATGGCCTTTTTGAGCAAAAGATTCGGCCAAATCGGTTAGAGCCAAAGCCGTTGCAGCATTATCTGGCCAATAATGCTGATTAATAAAAACTAAATGTTGCTGAGTTGAATCCAAAGTCGGATGTTAAAAGGTACTTTGTGAAAGAATCAATTGATTTAGTTCGAAAAAAAACTCGAAAAACCTCAATTAGGTTTATCAATTGGCGCCAAAAGATGTTTTAAACCTAGTATTAGTTTTCAGCTTGAAATTAAAAATCAAATGATTTTAGAGATAACACACATAAAAAAGGAGCAGTGAGATTCAACATCCCACTGCTAATAAAATCAAGCTAAACCAACACGTTTAAAAATTGTATCAACTTGACGTGTATGATGTTTTAAATCAAACGCATCATCGATTTCTTCTTTGCTTAAATGTGATGTTAAAGTTGCATCGGTATCAACCAATTCACGGAACATGCGCTTTTCACGCCAAGCTTTCATTGCCAAAGGCTGAACAGTATCGTAAGCTTCCTCACGAACAAGACCTTTTTCGATGAGCATAAGAAGTAGACGTTGAGAAAACACTAAACCAAATGTTTTATTGATGTTTTCGAGCATATTATCTTCATAAACAACAAGATTATCAATCAAGTTTGAAAAACGACTCAACATATAGTCAAGTAAAATAGTTCCATCAGGAATAATAATACGTTCAGCTGAAGAATGAGAAATATCGCGTTCGTGCCATAAAGGAATATTTTCGAAAGCAGTTACCATATAACCGCGAAGAACTCTTGCACATCCTGTAATATTCTCAGATCCGATTGGATTGCGTTTGTGAGGCATAGCTGAAGACCCTTTTTGACCTTCGTAGAATCGCTCTTCAGCTTCACGAGTTTCTGATTTTTGTAAATGACGAACTTCAACAGCCATTTTTTCCATACTTGAACCAATTAAAGCAAGCGTTGACATATAAAATGCATGTCGATCTCTTTGCAAAGTTTGTGTAGAAATTGGTGCAGCAGCTAAACCTAATTTTTCGCAGGTATAGGCTTCAACTTCTGGTGGAATATTGGCAAAAGTTCCAACAGCTCCTGAGAGTTTTCCTACTTCAACATCACGAGCCGCTAAAAGAAAACGCTCTCTATTGCGATGCATTTCTGCGTACCAAAGAGCACATTTTAGTCCAAATGTAGTTGGTTCAGCATGTACACCATGGGTTCTACCCATCATTACCGTGTTCTTGTGCTTTTTTGCTTTATCCGCTAAAACTTCAATAAATCGGTCGATTCCATCTAAAATTAACTTATTTGCTTTTTTTAAACGAACGCCCCAAGCGGTATCAACTACATCTGTACTTGTTAAACCGTAGTGAACCCATTTACGCTCATCTCCCAGCGTTTCTGAGACAGCACGAGTAAACGCTACAACATCATGACGAGTTGCTTTTTCAATTTCTTTAATGCGGGCGATATCAAAGGAAGCTTTTTCATAAAGTTTATCAACATCTTCTGATGGTATATGTCCTAATTTGCTCCAAGCCCAACAGGCGGCTAATTCGACATCAAGCCAAGCCATAAATTGTGCTTCTTCGGACCATATATCGGTCATTTCTTTTCTGGAATATCGTTCAATCATAATGAAATGCTAAGTTTTTATTGCTGCGCAAAGTTATCCTAAAATCTGTTTTACTGAAAGTTTATTTTGATTATGATTCTTTTAGCATTGATTTGAACCTGAAAATCAAGTTTTAACCTCTCAATATGAATTTTGCACTCGATTATCAAAATCTCTACTTTAATCGTTGAATTAATAAAAGACTATGAATACAGTTCCCTTTTCATCCTCCAGCATTCAATTTTTAATCGATTTGACTCAAAACAATAATAGAGAATGGTTTACTAAGCACAAAGATGAGTATCTAATTGCACAAGAAAATGCCGGAGAGTTTATTGATAATCTAATCGTGTTAATGAATAAACATGATCAACTTGTAAATGAATCTGGAAAGAAAAGTCTGTTCCGTATTTATAAAGATGTTCGGTTTAGTAAAGATAAAACGCCCTATAATCCACGTTTTGCATGTGGATTAAATCGCTCTGAGAAATTTCGACGCGGTGGTTATTATGTGAATCTTCAACCCGGAAAATCTGCCATAGCGTGTGGCTTTTTTGCCCCAAATACTGCTGATTTACTTAGAATTCGAAAAGATATTGAGGCGAATTATAAAACTTGGGAACGTTTATTAGAATCGAAAGAAATAAAAGAAAATTTTGGAGCGATGAAAGGTGATTCAGTTAAAACGGCACCGCGAGGATTCGAAAAAGATCACCCTGCAATTCATTTAATTCGGCATAAACAATTTTTGTTTTCACATGAATTCACAGACAAAGAAGTTTTAGATGATCAATTTGTAGTTAAGATGGATTCTATTTTTCAAGCAATTCGCCCTTTTTTTGATTATATGAGCACAGTGTTAACCACAAATATGGATGGGGAAGATGCGGGTTGAATTACCCAATCTTTACACTGGTTTTTAAGCAAAAAAAGGCACGTAATTGATCAAAAATACGTGCCTTCATGGGTTTTATGTTACTTATAATGAATTAGAACCTATAAAGAGCTACTAAACCAATTGTGGTTTGTGACGCTTTTGTTGCATTTCCTAAATCATCAGTGAAAATATCATTTCCTGCAAAATCAGCTTTAATCTCTGGACGAAGAACAATATGTCCACCTTTCATAGTAAAGTTACCTGAAAGAGTTAATGCAGTTACAGTAGAACCAAAGCCTCTTACACCTGTATTATCATCAAAATATTCAGCTCTTAAAGTAGAAGAGAAGTTATCATTAAAGCCGTAAGTGAAGTAACCTGCAGCACCGTACCAGCTTTCGCCTTCCATACCGTAAATTCCATTAAAGCCAATGCTAAATACTTCTGAAAGTTGGTAGCTTAATACTAAATCAAATAATTGACGGAAGTCAGGTGAACCTTCGTCTCCACCAATCCAGTTCAATGAACCTGAGAATGTCTCAGATGGAGCGAAACCAAAGCTTGCACCAAATGTTTTTGCATCATTGTCGTCCTGTAGGTTATCCCAATTGTTGTAAACAGCTCCCATTAAGCTATATGTATCGTTTAGTTGATAACGGAAACGAGCCCCAACATGGTAAAAAGGACCATAGTTAAACAAATAACTAGTGCTATAATTTGCATTTGCAGTAGCATCAATTACTTCATAGCCAATATGAGTTCCGAATTTACCGACTTCAAAGGAAAATTTATCTGTCACTTTTTGAACTACGTATGCATTTTGAATGGCATCGCTAGTTACTCCATAAGAATTTGCATTTACTAATCCTGCAGCAGGGCCAAAGTTCAAATCAAGTACTCCACTAGTGGTTGCATCTTCGTAAGCTAATGAAAACTGGAAAATGGAAAAGCCGAATTGGTTGTTCAAATTGTCATACAAACGTTGATCATTTGAATTTCCAGCTGGAGTGTTAAGATTGTACATGTAATAAGTGTGAGCATGTCCTGAAATACTAATATTCTCGGATATGTTCTGTTGCGCCGATGTGTTTAAGGCGGTTAGTCCTAAGATGGACAATGCTAATACGTACCTTGTATAAGATTTCATAACGGTTGATTTTTGTGGGTTGTTGATGGTTGTTTTGCTAATTATCCTAAAAATAAAAGGATAAAACAACTAAATGATTAAAAAATTAATAAAAAAATAACAATATGCTAAACATTGTAATAAAAAAGCGCTTTCCTTCTTTAGCTAATTATTTGCACATAAATACGTTTATTAGGCCAATTAAGACCAATAATGGTTTTTTGAAAATTAATTTTACAGAGTCGTTCAGGTCATAATCTCATATCTGAACTGACCTTATTTAAGGAAATGGGATAGTGTTTTAGCCTTCTTATTGGTGGAATAGTTCAAACCGTCAGATATTTTTGATTTGTTGATAATAAATATCAGTACTGATTGAAATTCAAAACAGGTTAAAATGAGATATTGTTATTGGGTAAAAACTGAAACCAAAAGGCCCAAAAGAGTTTATAAAAGGAATTATATGTTAAAAATTTTCAGACTCACTCTTTATTATGAGTTCGATTGTTGAAGTATGGCATCAACGGTTTCCGATTTTTGAGCAAAAATAAAGAGTCCCATTATTGTAAATGTCTTCTCTATTGTAGGAGACATATTTGTGAAGTATAAAGTTCCATTAACAACTTGTAGTTTCTCAATTACTTCAATTAATAGTGAAATTCCAATAGAATTAATGACTTTTGAATTAGCTAGATTCAAAATTATCTTCGTTACACCAGAGTCTATATATGAGGATGCTACTTTTGCTATAGATTCTCCACCATGGATATTAATGTAACCATTTGTTTCTATTACTAAATGCTCATTAATTAATTTAGAATGAATGCTAAAATCTGATTTCATTATGAGTTGATCAATCAATTAAGTGTACGTTAATGCGAACTTGTGTGCCATTTTCGTCTGAATGAATAGAGAAGTCATCAGAAAGGTTTTTCATGATACTGAGTCCCCAACCTCTAAATTCTTTTTGCTCAATTTTGCTTGTTAAATTGGGAACTGTGATTTCAGAAACTTCAAAACCTTTTCCGGTATCACGTATTGTCATAAATAATTCGTCATATCTAACTTCAAAATCAATAAAAATTTGGTTCATCTCCGTTAAGCTATGCTCAACTGCATTTATAACTGCTTCGTTGATTAGAATTTTTGACTGTTCAAGTTTATCAGAAGAAAAGCCAACCATTGTTTGCAATTGATCTAATGTACTTTGCGCAATTAACTCAATATCATCGATACAAGGTAAAATAAGCTTCACTGTAAAACTTTTATTCAAGCGATAAAATTCATTTATGTGTTGAGTGAGTTCGGGAGAAAGTATACAATTTTACCTTCATAAGTTCATTACGAAAAAGATAGATTTTACGGGAGTTATCAGCTTTTTGAAATTGTTTGATAATAAAAGTTGGGCAAGGCCTTCCTGTCAATTTTCGAAATACTAATGCGAGGAATGGAGGAGACTTTCACAAACTCTTTTGGAATTTTAAATCGTTCTACTTTATTTTTTAAATAAGATTTTATTTCTTTTGCATCAGTGTTCCCTCTATACAATAAAACAAGTTTTTGCCCCCATTCTTCATCTGGAATACCTAAAACAGCACAATCGGTGATGCTATCTAAATCGTTTAGCATCATTTCAATTTCATTGGGATTAATATTTTCCCCACCTGAAACAATACGGTCGGTTCTTCTCATAAGAATTTCTAAATGTCCAGAATCATTAATTCTTCCATAGTCACCAGTACAAAACCAATCATCAGAAAAAGATGAAGGTTCATCTGAAAAAGGGTAAATGGAAAGTACTTGTGGTCCCTTAAGCCAAAGAACTCCTGTCTGCTGTTTAATATCAGAATCACTTTCAGGAACGACTTTTAATTGATTTGGAGAAACACACACGCCAACTTCAGATGTAATGATTTTTTGGCCAGGTTTATATTCAATTCCTGTAAATTGAGCTGCTGTTTCAGACATTCCAAAACTGTTGATCACTATAAATCCAGCATCTACTGCATTTTGAAGTAATTTAACTGAGCTTGGCCCGCCCCCTAGCAGTATTTTTTTAAACTCAGAATGAGGTCGAACTCCCAAATCAAGTAATCGTTTTAACTGAGTAGGAACAAGAGATACAAATTGAACTTTTCCTGATTCAATTAGGGTTCCAACAGACTCCAACCGTAAACCAGGTTTATAATAAACCCTAAATTGACCTATCAATGAACGAAATAATACAGAAAGTCCTCCAATATGATGCAGTGGTAAAGTGAGTAACCATGTATCAGTTTTTTGAGGTTTAATCCAATGTTCAACGGTATTACTTGCGGCAAATACCATTTCTTGAGAAATAGAAACAATTTTTGGAGCTCCAGAACTTCCAGATGTTTGAATATAACAGGCTGTTCCTTTTAGATCTGTTAAAAATTCTGTTTCAGAATTTGAGTGATGTTCATCAAATATAGAAGAAATGGGGATTGCTTTAGTTTTTTCCAGAAAGTGGTTTTTTAAATGCTCTGATTGATTTTCAGAAATTGGAACTAAAGCATATCCCTTTAACCAAGCAGCAAGTATTTTTGGAAGTGATATTGAATCAATACTCGAAGAAAAATGAACAGCGGTAGAGTTTTTATCTACCGGTTTTATTGATGATAAAGCATTAGAAATAGAACAAAAAGGAATGTGGACATCTGAATCAGACGTCACCCAAACCGATTGATTAAGATGCAATCGTTCAATATCCAATTTAATTAATCCTGATTTAGGTAAAAGAACCCGTTTTCAATTTTTTCTGTGAAATAATCCAAATCGGAATCAAATAAATAGCCAGTGCTTAAGCCATTTGGAATTTCAGGATCTTGAGTAAATGCGGCTGCAATTTGCGCTGTAATTCTTCTACCAACAACAGTTTCAAGAGAAGAAGTGAAAACCAATTTCTTTCCTCTTTGCTTAATCAAATCAGTAATTGCTTGAATTTCTTGAATAGAGCCGATTAGCATAGGTTTAATTACAAATACGTCTGCAGCATCTTGTTCAATTAAATGAAGAATATTATCAAGACTGTACGCCGATTCATCAGCAGCAATTGCAATAACGGAATTATCTTTAACAAATTTCAAGGCTTCTGTATTACTGAAATCAACTGGTTGTTCACAATAATCTATGGGCTCGTTTTTCAAATCATTCAAGAAATGAACGGCATCTTCAGCCGAAAAAGCTTGATTTGCATCAATTCGCCAAATGAGTTGGGGGTATTTTTTTCGTAAAATGCGAATGAGATTTAATTCTTGAGAAGGTTTTATACCTACTTTAACTTTAACATGATTAATTCCACTTTGAATGAATTTTTCAAGTTGTGCATCAGCTTGAATGGGATCAAGTAAAGAGATTAACCCATTTATTTTAACTTGATTCAATGCACTTTCATTCAAATAATGATGCAAAGATTTACCATCAGCAGCAGCTAATAGTTGAAGCCTAATAGCATCTAAGCCAAAACGTATGGATGCAAAAGGAATTTCATGAATCCAATCCAAGTTGTTCAGATTCTTTTTTATATGAATATCATTTTTAGAAATCCATTGAAATACATCCTGTTGAGATTCTTTTGAGAACCCAGGTAGTGGCGCAATTTCTGAATAAAAACATTTTTCACGCATATAAGAGCGAACAATCCATCCACTTCTCAAGCTGAATTTTCCATTACCTGTAATTAATGGCTGTTTTAAATGAAGAGAATAAGGTTGAAAACTAATATTCATGAATTATTGAAATGTTATTCCTAGGGTGAAAAGAAATCCAAATAGAATTAAAAATTGAGCAGTTCTTGCCAATAAGTCATTTAGTTCGATTTTATCATGAAAAGAATACAGCCGTTTGCAAAGAATGAATGCAAGAGGCAAACTTAACATAGGTAAAAAAATAAAATAATTATACTGATCCCAAAATTGTAAGTGTGGCGGTATTGCAAAAGCCATTAAACATAAAAGTACATATTCAATTTTTAAAAAGTTATCGCCAAAGATAACTCCTAAAGTTCGTTTATTAACTTTTTTATCTGTTTCAGTATCTCTAAGGTTGTTGATAACTAAAATGTTTGTACTTAATGCTCCAGGAACAATAGAAGCAAAAAAAACTTCCCAATTGAATGAACCCGTGTGGACATAAAACGTTCCACAAACGGCTACAATCCCAAAAAAAATAAATACAAAAATATCACCAAGGCCATTATAGGCAAGTGGAAATGGGCCACCTGTATAAAGAATTCCAAATGCTAATGATGCAATTCCAATGGCTAAAACAATCCAACCTCCAATATAGACAAGATATAAACCACATATGAAAGCAAGTATCATAGTAAAAATAGTTGCACGAAGCATATGCTCTGGCTTAATTAATCCACTTGCACTTGCTCGTTTAAAACCGATTCGTTCATCTGTGTCGGCTCCTTTTTTAAAATCATAATAATCGTTGGCGAAATTAGTGCCAATTTGGATTAATAGAGCACAAATAGATGCCATAATAACCACATCAATATGAAAGGATTGATGTTTCCATGCAAGTGCAGAACCAATTAAAACTGGAATTAATGCTGCAGGTAAAGTTTTAGGTCTGGTGGCTTCAAGCCAATTTGAAATGGTAGACATTCAACTGAACTGAACTGTTAAAGTTTTGCTTGAAAATAGGCATATTTTTGTTAAAATCGCTTCCAGAATAATGCTCAATTTTGAAAGCGCTTTTTTGAAAGTTTAGATGCTCGATTTAAATTGAAACTATGGTTTAAGTTGCTTTCTGCTTAATAATATTAAGGTATTGGGAATTTTTGCATAAAAATATTTTGCAAAAAATGCTAAATGCGTTATTATTAATCAACCTATTAACTAAACCGCTTTAAATCAAATGAGCAAAGCTTATAGACGTTACGATACACTCGCCGCTGCGAGATATACATCTGAGGAATTAAGTGTGAACCAAACTGAGCCAATCAATATTCTCAAGATTTTTGGTGAAAACACATTACACGTAGAAACATTAAAATCAAGACTTCCAAAAAACATTTGGAAAGAGTTCAAAAAAACATTGAATGATGGCGAACCGCTAACATTGCCTGTGGCAGATGCGGTTGCATTAGTTATGAAAGATTGGGCTTCTGAGAAAGGTGCAACTCACTTTACTCACTGGTTTCAACCTTTAACAGGTTCAACAGCTGAAAAGCATGACAGTTTTATAACACCTAATCAAGGTGGTGGTGCAGTTGCTGAATTTTCAGGAAAAGACTTAATTCAAGGTGAACCTGATGCATCTTCATTCCCTTCTGGTGGATTACGTGCTACTTTTGAAGCTCGTGGCTATACCGCTTGGGATCCAACATCACCTGCTTTTATTGTAGAAGCTCCTTATGGATCTGTTCTTTGCATTCCAACAGCTTTTGCTTCTTGGAAAGGCGAGGCATTAGATGCAAAAACTCCATTATTACGATCTGATCACGTAATTGGTCAAATTGCTAAAAAAACAATGGAATTATTCGGTGAAACCGAAGTTCAAAAAGTATTTTCTACAGTTGGTTACGAACAAGAATATTTCTTAATCGATCAAGAATTTTACTTCCGTCGCCCTGATTTAATTACGTCAGGTAGAACTTTATTTGGAGCAAAACCTCCAAAAGGTCAGGAAATGGAAGATCACTATTTCGGATCAATCCCTGAGCGTGTTTTAGCTTGTATGATTGAAGCTGAGAAAGAAATGTACAAATTGGGAATACCAATTAAAACTCGTCACAATGAAGTGGCTCCAGCTCAGTATGAAATTGCTCCAATTTATGAAGCTGTAAACGTAGCAGCTGATCATCAGCAGTTAACGATGTCTGTTCTTCAAAAAACAGCTCGTAAATTCGGTCTTGTTTGTTTATTACATGAGAAGCCTTTTGCGGGTGTGAACGGGTCAGGTAAGCACTCCAACTGGTCTCTGGCTACAGATTCAGGAATGAATTTATTTGAACCTGGTGAAAATCCACACAGCAATAAAATCTTCCTTTATTTTGCAACGGCAGTTATTAAAGCCGTATTTGACCATCAAGATGTGTTAAGAATTGCTTGTGCTAGTGCTGGTAATGATCACCGTTTAGGTGCAAATGAAGCTCCTCCTGCAATTATGTCCATTTTCTTGGGTGAGCAGTTAGATGATGTTTTCAGACAAATTATTTCTGGCAAACCTAGTTCTTCTAAGCAATCTGGTTTATTAGGCTTAGGTACTCCTCAGATTCCACATATTTCAAAACATGCTGGTGATAGAAATAGAACTTCTCCTTTTGCCTTTACGGGTAATAAATTTGAGTTCCGTGCTGTTGGTTCAAACTTCTCTGTTTCGTTCCCATCAACTATCCTAAATACAATAATGGCTGATGCATTGAAACAAATGAATGAGTTATTGGAAGCTGATTTAAAGTCTGGTAAATCACTAGATGATTCATTATTAGCTGTGATGAAAACAGTTTTGGCTGATCGTTACAAAATCGTATTTAATGGCGACGGTTATTCACAAGAATGGCAAGATGAAGCTGAAAAGCTTGGTTTATTAAACCGTAAAAATACACTTGAAGCTCTTCGTTTCATGGTTACGGAAAAGAATTTAGACTTATTCGGTAAGTTAGGCATTTTAAATCATGGTGAGTTTGAAGCTCGTTTTGAGATTATGCTTGAGCAATATTTCAAAACTATAAATATTGAAGCAGAAACGACTCAAACCTTAGCTAAAACAATGATTCAGCCTGCAACAATTCGTTATTTCAATGAAATTGCTGCTACTGTTGATCGTGGAACTACTCTTGGTTTAGATACTGTTGGTTCTAAAGCACTTTTAGTTGAAGTAAATGGTTTATTCAATGATTTGGTAACCAATTTAAATCATCTTGTGAAAGTAAATGCAGACTTAGGTGGTGATACTATCACTGAGAAATGTGACCACATGTATGTAAATGTTATTCCTGCAATGAATGCAGTGCGTGAAGTAGCAGATAAATTAGAACGCATCTTACCAGATGATTTCTGGCCACTTCCAACCTACAGAGAAATGTTGTTTGTGAAATAATCACAATTAATCCTCCAATAGATGAAAGCCCGATATTTGAACGATATCGGGCTTTTTTTATGAATTTAATTAAGTAAAACTAAGTTGGAGTATTCTAAAGAAAATGAAATAGAGAGGTACACGCAGTAGAATGTTTAAACTAGGTAATTCAGATAATTACTTAAACATAAATACCTTATCGAGCTAAAAGGATAGGTTATGTAATTACTATTTTAGCTTGGATTTAAAAGCTGATCTAATTTTCTTCTATAGAAATGTCATCAACTGGTGTAGGTGTCGGTTTGGTATTTTTAAATTCTTCAGGCATAAGATGCTTGTAAAACAAGAACATGCTAATCACAGCACAACTAATTGCAACATCAGCGACATTAAAAATGTAAGGGAAAACATCCCATGTATTAATTCTTAGTGTAAAGTGAATGAAATCAACAACGTGCCCATCCATGAATCCACCTCGATCTTGAATAATTCCCATAAACATTCGATCGAAGATATTTCCTAAAGCTCCACCAATAATTAATCCAAAGCAAAATATTTGACCCATATTGGCTGTTGTAGCCAATTTTATGAGATAAATAGTAATAAATATGATAGCAATAGTCGTAATGGATCCAATTACCTGAGTAGGTAACCAATCTATACCTAAAGCCATGCCTGGATTTTGAGTATAATGAAAAGCCAACCAGCCTTTAATAATATCAAAATATTGCCAGCTGGTATCTGTTCGTACTAAATACTTTGACCATTGGTCAAGTGCAATTACGCTTATTGCTGTAGAAAGCAATAAGCCCCATTTTTTTGAAGTAATCAACGGAAAAATTATCTGCGTTTTAGTTTAGCTTCAATGCTGATTTGAGTATGTGGTACAGCTTCTAATCTACCTTGTGAGATTTTTTTTCCTGTAACTCTACATACGCCATAGGTTTTGTTATTAACTCGTTCAAGTGCAGCATCAAGATAATTGATGAATTTTTTTGTTCGATTTAATAAAACATAATTTTTTTCGCGTTCAGATGCATCTGTTCCTGCATCAGCCATGTGGAAAGAATAGGCGTTATCATCGCTTGGATTATCCATTGCATCACGCAATGTTTTCTGAAGCATTACTAAATCTTCTTCTGCTTCTGTACGTTTTTTTAAAATGATTCCGCGAAAGTGTTCTAATTCTTCATCGGTATAAGGGGAAACTCGTTCACCTGGTTTTTTTTCATTTACTTCCATGATTCACCTTCTTTAAAGTGTTGCGCGTTTAATTCCTATGATGACTTCTTCGGAGTCTATGTCCCACGTTTTGGTATAATCTGCATCAGCTGATTCTTCAAAATGTAATTCAAGACTTAAAGTTTCATCACAAATATAGTTTTCCATCGATTTAATGGCTTTTTGAATGGTTTCAATAGTTTTGCAATAGATTGCGATACGATCAGTAACATCAAAATCGGCTTCTTTTCGCATGTTTTGAACCCTGTTCACAAATTCTCTAGCAATACCTTCATTTTTTAAAGCATCAGAAATTTTTGTGTCTAAAGCCACTGTTAAACCATTCTCGGATTCAACAGACCAACCATGTAATCCTGTTCTTACAATTTCAATTTCACTTGAATCGATTGAAATTGTTTCCGAGTCGATTAGGAGGTCAAATTTACCATTTTTTTCGAAATCTGAAATAACTTTTGTGTCGAGGTCTTTAATAAGTAGACTTGCCGCTTTCATTTTTCCACCTAAGCGTTTTCCAAGCTTCTTAAAGTCTGGTTTTGCACTTTTTTCTACAATACCGGAGTCGTCACTTACGTATTCGATTTCTTTGACATTAACTTCTTCCAGAATAATTGCCTTGATCGATTCAATAATGGCAATTTCTTTTTTATCACTTATCGGAAGAATAATTTTGGCTAAGGGTTGGCGAACATTTATCGAAAGTTGATTTCTTAAACGAAGTACTATCGTGGAAATCAATCTAGCGCGTTCCATTTTATATTCTAATTCTTTATCAATAGCAGTTTCTTCAACTGTTGGGAAAAAAGAAATATGAACGGATTCGTTCGACTGTGAATTTAGGTTTTGATACAACCATTCAGCCATAAATGGAGCAACAGGTGCAATAAGCTTTGATAAGTTCAATAAACACTCA
>Ga0102814_10001222_pt1 | contig 18380 bp, 32 predicted proteins | sample ColrivemetaGS741_FD_79112 | JGI IMG/M metagenome (GOLD analysis project Ga0102814, IMG submission 79112) | Estuarine microbial communities from the Columbia River estuary - Flood tide ETM metaG S.741 | ecosystem: Environmental > Aquatic > Marine > Intertidal zone > Estuary | place: USA... | reverse complement strand
TCTCAGAAGGTTTATTCTTAGTAAAGCCTATCTTACATAGACCAGGCATTGTAGTATTAGTTAATACGTATACCCATTGACAGCCGGTAATCCCTTTCGGTATCTGGATCTTCTTAGGCCTATTAGTATAGTACGTAACATCTTCCCATCCATCTCCTTTATCGCTGGAAGTAAGAGTAAAGTACGTAGCTTCAGCTTCAGTTAGATCTTCAGAGACTTTGATTAATCTTTGAGCATATTCTTCGGTAATTCTTTTGATCCCCATAACCTTTATTTTAAATTATACTCTAATATACGAAGAATCTTTGTAACTACCAACTAAATTAGTAAGTTTATATATATTGAGGTTGTGATTTTTTTAGTAAGTTTTGGTATCTTACTATAGTAGCGCATTTTTCATAATGTTCTATGCTTTCAAAATATTTTCTTAGTACATCTAAACTACCAAAAGCAGCGTTGCCTTCAAATGATTCTCCTATTTTATATACCTCTTTAAAATTAAGTGAATCTATACGAGTTAAATAACCATATAGCTTATTAAGATATTTGTATTTGGTAATTTTACGAACAGCTTTATATTCTTTTGGGTACCTCTTTAAGTACATACTATCCATCATGAAGTAGTTATCTACTCCTCTTATAATAGTTCCCATTAAGACAAATGGATTACTGAAAGCGTCTTCTATAGAATGCTCTTTGTAAATCTCTTCGTCTCCTTGCTCAAAGATAGAGAATAAAGTATGTGGGTCAATTCGTTGCATATACTATAAATAGATTATCATATCGGTATAGCTGTTGGATCGTGTTTAACATACTTATTCAAGTTAACTAACTTAGTATAACTATCTACATCCTTTCTATGTGCCCTTAAAAAGTTAAGATCTAAATATCTGTGATTATTCTCCATAGACCAAAGTAAGAACCCAAGAAAAAAATTATGTCCATTTGGAGACCAATGCAAGTCATCATACTCCTTATTAGACCAAGTAAGTATATTCTCTCCATCCTTTCTAATAGTAGCATCCCATACGTACATCTTAACGTCTAATTTACCGAAAAAAGAAATAAGTCCATCAAGTGTTTTTTTATAGTATAACTCTCTTTGATTAGCTAAATCTTCTTTATCTATAAAATTAGAATAATAATCTACTAGAGAAGTAAATTGTTCAATATTAAGACCAAGCCTATTCATCGCTATAGCAATATAATTAGGTACATGTTGTTGTCCTAAAAATTTATTTTCTTCTACATTCTGCAAATACTTTAAATAACCTGCAGTAGTAAAATTAAAATACCTATCAACTTTAAAATTACGATTTTCATCTATTAGTACGCTTAACCTATAATGATCTGTTAATCCAAATATAACAATATCATCCTTCTTAAAAGAGTTAATGTTTTGCAATAAAGAATCTTTACTAACTTCATTACTACAACCTGGTACTGCGTAATTAACGACTTCGTAATCTTTAAAATAAAGTTTTATTTTTTCATCCCAAGTACACCCGGCATACTTACTGTATTTTCTAGGTACCTTACCTAACCTTTTTTCAAACCCAAAGCCTGCTGAGAAGCTATCTCCGAATATATGTATGTGTTTTGGCATATCTATAAATATAGAAATAAAAAGTGGGTATAGCAAGAAATTTTCTCGCAAATTTTTCTCACGTTTTCTTGGTTATTAAAGAAAAAGTTCTTATATTAAAGTATGAGTCAAAGCTTTATACTTAGCGCTGTTACGTACCTTATAGTCATGGTTACTTTTCATATAATAAAAGATATCATTATTAAAGGAAGAACAATATCACCAGATATGAGATCTAAATTAAATAAAAGATGGCTTATTAGTACTGTAATAGGTCTCATTCTATTATACCTAATGTATGGAAGAGAAGGACCATATTAAAGCATGGGTAGATAAGGCATGGACCTGTAGATGCGGAGCACTCAATGCTGGATGGCTAGACGATTGCGGTAGATGTAATAAACAACGATATGAAGAAAACTAATTTCCCACTTATACTAGTATGGATTATTATCTTATACTTTCTATGGTGGTTTTGGAGAGAAGTATTTAGACTCTTTATATAAATATATAAATATATATAACCTATATACCGAAAATCTAGCAGCTATAGGAAAATAGGTATGGCAGAATCACCCAGACTACCAACCCGTTAGGGAACTATACTGTCACTGTTATATCACCTTTAGATCACCTTGCCGGCCAATTGCCCGAGGATGGTCCTAAAAAAAGAGGAGGGTTGTAAGTTGGAAGGCTAGCCATAGAGCTATACCTATCAATAGAGGCGTCTGTATATACCTCTCAGTAAATGTAATAAACTTATCCATATGTAGATTATTTAATTATACGTTAACGGCTATAGAGGCTGATAGTACTTTAGTTACTACCTCATTACCATCATATAAGATTGTAATACCGTCCGACTCTACAACATATCTATTCATACCATTGTATGATATTAATGTAGCATTAGCCTGGACTGTGTTACCCTGGGTATCTAACCCCTCCATCTGGAAAAGAGTACCTGCCTTTAGATATTTAATCTGTATCATAACCTTTATTTTAATACCTTAATATACGAACTATATAGCAGACTACCAACTGTATCCACATATATCTCCTTACGATTGTTAAGCAATACCCAATATCTCCTTACACTTTCTCCCATTTGTCTATAGGCACAACTTCCTTTTGTCAATCAAATAAGAGGCTTGGCCGGACATATTTTCCTATATAGAGAAAAAAAAGGGTAGGGACACACACGAACCTGATGTCTTCCTCTCATTATCCACACGCCTTACCTGTTTCTTTCTAGACAACATATATGATTATATAAGTATATCAATATAGCTTTATATGAATATATATACACTCGCTATATTTAATAGAGGCCTACCTAATACCCTACCCTTAGACGTTTATCTACCTATGATAGCTTATCTGTCCTTAAGGATCTAGTAAGGATGTTATATAGGTGTAGTCAAAGTCTTATACTACCTCAGAGATACGGTATCGTAGATACCAGTATCAAGGCAATAGCGTTAGCTATTGTGAGATGAGCGTAGCGAATAGTACAATTATCATTCCAATAAGGCCTATTACTGCCAATTGGTAGGATGTCTTAAGGCTTGGTCGGTTATAATAGTCATCCCACTCCTTAGTCCTTTGTTCAAATAAGTCTTTCTTTAGTTTATCTTTCATATTGTTTAGTTAAAAATGCGCGTGGCAACTCTTCGAGTTAGGAAGAGATAACGCCCCCCTGCCTCCTGCTCATCATCTTCCACAAGGCGTAGTCCTCTTCGTTAGTGGCATACCCCCAATGCAATAAGCTCTGCTGTACTCTCTTACCTATAGTCCAATCTTCATTAGACTCATATATCTTCTTATATATGTTATGTCTCCATCTACCTTTTACTCCGGCAAAGTTCTGCCATCTACTTATCTGTCTATCGTCGTCATTACCTCTGAGGCCCATATCGTACTTACACCACCATTCGAACCAACCATATGGATCTCTTTGATGCATCCATCCCTGCTCTACCCAATACTCATACGGCATACCGCTTCTAGTCTTGAAGGCATTCATCTTTGGTTTGTACTTCTCTCCTAAGTATAAGCTTGTATCTAAGCCTTTGAAATGATATTCGAATAACTCTTTATAGTCTTTTGGATTAGCACCCACATCTACACCGAAGTAATTACCTCCGAATGCTCCATACTCTATTACCTCTCTTGGAGTTAGTATAGGATTGAATCTTAAAGTGCTCATATTAACTTAGCAGAATAATCTACTTTATCTATTTTTAAATCGTTAAGTATTCTTGGTATGTTGTTAAAGAAATACTTATAGTACCTATCGTCATCTTCTATCCAATGATTATATGTGTTTAAAGTCTTTCTTATTATAGCTTCATTATCTAGTTTTAGTTCTTCCTCAAGATATCTAACTGCTATACTATGTAAATCTGGTTCTTTAAATAGATACTCTGGGAGGTTAAAAGTATTACTATAGCCATATCTATCTACTGTAATGGCAGCTGATACTCTTTGAGTCTTTAACGAAGGTATAATGCTTTTAAAAATAGAAGTGACAATAGCATGAGCTAAATTTTGAACATGATAATCGTTATAAAGATACTTAAAGTAATCATTAGCAGCTTTCTCTATTTCAATTCTATTGTGGCGTGTTGATTGTCCTACTCTTCTATCACTAACAGCTCCTGCAGCTAGAACATGCCAATTATTATCATCGCCAAATAAATGTCTAGAAGGACTAGATAAACCTATAAGAACAACATCGTCTTTTTTTATCCTATCTTTGTTAAGAAGTAATTGCTGATAAGTAAAGAGTAGACCTGATCCATGAACTCCTAATATGCGAACTCTACTAGCATTACATGAGTTAGCTAATACTCTAATATAATTCTCGTTGTGAGCCATAAAACTATCACCAAATGCCCAAAATGTCATTCTAACCAACCTTTTAAAATATTAAGAAGAATAAAAGTATCAACTGTAATAGCATACAAGACTATACAAGTCCTAACAATCGCTACTCTATCTGCTCTTTTACTATCTTCGCCTACTTTTTCTCCTAAAGCTCTTGCCCAGGTTCTCCACAACTTTTTCATAATATACTATACAACAGCTTTTTTAGTTCCTCTATAAAGTTTTTTAGAAGGATGTAAATATTGATTAAGCCTAACGCTATCTATATCTTTCAACCCCCATGATTCTATAACGCTTAATGATTTTTCTCTATCTGAACCATAAAGGTCCTCATAGTATGTAATATTATTACCGAATCCAAATTTACTTAAAAGTGCTCTTAGTTCTTCTTTCTCTTTGTGTATCTTACCTGCTCCTCCTCCTGCTATGAACCCATTTGTAAACTCTTTAGGAACATCTTCATCGGACCATGCTTGCATAGTAGTTTCATCTTCCGTAACTCTATACCATAGATTTACTATACTTTTAAAATGATCAGAGTATATTCTTCTATCTAAAAAAATAAATTTATCAAATAGAGGCATAAACTCCATATTAAAGTCTTTCCAACTCCTATTTTGTTCAGTAAAAGATCTAGGTTTTTGATAAGTAGTATTTTTAACTACTAAATTTTTATATTTATGAAAATCTTTGAGAGGATACTCTCTTTCTGTAGCATTCTGAAGTCCGTCATTAAAAGGTTCTATAATAGCTGTATAGCCTTGATCTTTTATTCCTCTTATTAAAGAAGTTGTTCCACTACGAGGTAAACCTAAAATTAAGACTTTCATATAAACCTATAATTTAATATCTTTTGTTCTTACTCTTATTATCTTATGAGTCTTATCGCAAGCGATAAAGCTGTACCCTTTTCTCTTTTCTTTTAGTATCTGTTTATAAATAGGAGATGAAAGAGCACAGTCTATAAATCCTTTTCTCATCTAGAACAAGGATAATTGTAGTCCTTCTACCTTCTTAGGAGTAAGCTTATAAGCAGCTTGAACCTTTCTAGTAGGTAAGAACTTATTAGAGTCCCAATCTAATAACTCTCCATCTTTAACTGTAAGAGCATGCTTGGCAACCATCACCATATAAGTTCCTTTAGGATGATCAGCTATAAAGCTTTTAAGAGTCTTCTGTCTCCAGATAATCTCTCCTTTAACCTTATATCTATTTTTAGTATTTGATTTGCCTAACACTCTAACATCAAAAGAATTATTTCCAACCTTAAGAAGATTTCCGTCTAACTTAAGCATCTGAGTAGTAATAGCTAGATTAGAAGTTCCTTTTTTATTTTCTCTTCCAAATACTTCATTACAGAATTTATGAGCAATATCATAAGTAACAGAAGCAGCAGTAGCTAACGAACGGACTACACAGTCGTTCTTTTCTTCTTTAGCAAGTTTAGTATTAAATGTTGAGTAAATTGAATTTGTTGATAAGTACATAACCTTTATTTTTATTATTAATATACCTTAATATAAGAAGAACAATCCGGAAAAGCAACTATATCTTGTACTTTTTTTTATAGTCCGAAATAAAACTTCTACCAACTCCAACTTCTAAAATTTCACAGTCTTTAGGAAGTAGAGAAGAACGAACACTTATAATCCTATCAGGACATCGTTGATCTTTGAAGACTTCAAGAATAGGTTTCTTTCCATACTTCTTTTTATAGACGACTGCTATTGGAGTTTTATCTTTAGGTATATATTTAGTCTTCAAAAGCCAATAGCATTTTAGTTACTGATAAATCTCTCTCTTTCATAGCTAGCTCAGTAGCTTTAACCATGTTAGGAGTAATGTTATAGATACCTCTTTCTTTGTTAGTTAAGATACCAACAACCTCTTTAACTCTAAGCTTCATTGCAGCAAAGGTTCTTTTTTGATCAGAAGCTAATTGCTCCAATAAAAGAGTTTGATCTCTATTTCTGTAATTATCAAGATAATAATTTACAAAATTGATACATTCGTTTAAATCCCATTCTTCGTAGTGACGTTCTGCTTTCATATTTTATTTATTAATTATACCTTAATATAAGAAAACTATGTCAGTCTAGCAACTTTTTCCACATCTTTCTCAAAGTCTATTTCGATACCTTTAAAAGGAACTTCTATTGCTTTAAGAGGAAAGTAGTTAATAATTCTACTTTGCTCTAGATCTTCTTTCTTATTATCACACCCTACTAGCATACTATACTGCTGTAGAACTATTCTCTTATAGGCATAAATACCAAGAGTCTGGTCTCCATATCCTATCTCTGATCTAGTAAACCATGCAGCATGTCCATTCTGATGAAGTATCTTTACTCCTCCTTTAGGGTAACCTTTTTTATACCCCACAGCACAGAAATCAATAGCAGGAGAACCATAGCTATTAGCCATTCTATCTACTACATCTTTAGTAATGCCTAGCATGTCTCCTTGAACATTTATAATAAGGTCATGTGGTATCTGATCAAGGATCGATGCTATTCTGGCTGTTCCGTTCTCTGCTTCTCCAGACATTATAAAACTATCTTCCGGAAGAACTGATGCTATCTTCTCACTATCTGTAACAACTTTAGTAGGGTAACCAAAAGAAGATACATTGTCATACATTACTCTTATAAGAGGAGTACCTTTAATATCTAGAAGCATCTTCTCTTTTAAACGAGTACTTCCTATTCGAGCTGGTATGTATATTCCTACTGATTTATCCAAGAGTAGCTTCTTTTTCTGCTAACCTAATGTTAAGACGATTATACATTTTTGCTATCATTTTATCAGTTACGTAAGTTGCAACTCCGTACTTATTAGGGCGTTGCTTTTTCGAATTAGAAGAAAAGAAAAGATTAACATAGTTTCTAGCTCCTTCAATATGCATAAAATGTGTGCATGAGTCTATTACCTTAATGGCTTTTTTATAAGATGCAAAAGTATTCATAAATGTCTAAAAAATTCAACTATAAAAATTGTTACGCTTACTGGCCAAAGAACACTATTGAATAATCTCTCTCTAGTAGTCCATTCAGCTCCTAATCTTGAAGTAGTATAGTACTCTAACCAAAGGCACCATAAAGCTCCTGTAATAATATATCCTATCATAATTCTGATACTTCTTTTAAATGTTTACACTTTCTATGAGCTATGTAGCCCCAACAGTCACAATGAAGACCATTTTTACCTTCTCTAACAGTATACTCTTTATCGGATGATGCTGATTTAAACTTCCAGCTCTTAGGTTCATTGAATAACTCTTGGAATGGTTTACCAGCTACTATAATATCATCTAGAGTAGTAGTAGGAAGAACTTCCGTCCAAGAAGGAGTATGATAATGCTTGCCGTTAATATGAAGCAATCCTCCTTTTCCTACATTAGTATATGGTACAGTATATTTCATTATTATTGCGTTAATCTATAGTAAACTGTTAATTCTTCTCCTTTTTTAATTGGCCGAACTGTACAAAGACTGTAATCTATATCTATAAAACAGTTTGGATTATCAGAATGATTAATAAAACCACCTAAAGGAGTTCTCATTAGTTTACCATCAACTCTATAGTGAGTAGTACCAAGAGGATAGCCTGGTCCCATGTCTTTAGTAGCTATAAGGCCAAGGCCATGAAGTGAACTCTTGTCAATAGTAATACAAGAAGGTAAAGGTCTATAGTCAAATTTCATATTAGAACGGAAGTTTATCTGATTCTTCTGCTACTGGTCCACAGTAGTCTATCTTTCTATAACCAAAAGAAGCAAAAGGCTGCTCACCTATCTCAGTTACATTAGGTCTGGCATTAGGATACTTTTCATCTATCTTATCTGCCATCTTATGAGCTCTTTTACGAGCCATATAGTCATTCTCAGCATAGACATAAACATCTAACTGTACTGCGTATCTTTTCTTATCCTTAGGCATGAGCTAAATTTTGATCTAAGTTCCAAGTAATAATACCTTCAAGATCAGTATAAGGATCACCAATCTCATTCCAATCAAATAAAATAGAATCTACTATCGCTTCAATTCTATCTGCCGCAAGAGTTACCTTATTAGCTTTCGCTACAGACTCTACCTCGGACTTAATATAACTTTTAAAATTCCACATAACCTTTATTTTTTTATTATACTATAATATACGAACTTTATCTCAGTTAGTCAACTAATTGCTTATTTACTTTAGCACTTCTAATTAAACACTCTACCTTCTCCATTCTCACTGTCTTGAAAATATCAACAACATCAGTATCAACGTATGATTTAGAACCTTCATCCCATCTATTAGATTTCTGAGTAATCTCTAGATCAGCAGACTTACCTGAAGCAGACATTCTTAATACTTTTAAGCTTTTAATTCTGCTGATAGTCCAATCATATCTTACCTCTAGTTCTGGTAATCTACCACTTCTCCATTTACCGTCTTCAGACTTAACAAACTTAAATCCTTTAGAAGTAAGCTTTTCAGTAAGAGCTTCTTTCTCTAACTTATCAATATCTTTAGATTGCTCATTCATAGATTGTCTAATAGCTGATCTAGCTTCAGTAAACGTACTAATTAGTTTATCATATTTCTTCTCGATAACATTCCAAGCAGCAATAATATCGTCATTATGATCTACAGCACATTGCATAAACTCAAATCTAGCTTGAGATTGATCTAGCATTGACTCATCTATATTTTCATAAGTTGAACCGTTATGGTAAATCTTAGATGTTTCAACTCTATCAGTCATTTCATCTCTTGACCATCTATCTTGAAGTTCATAAGAAACTATCGTTCCATAGCTATCACCGTCATAGTAAAGACCTACTCTAGTATCACTATTAGCATTACAAACAAACTTATCATTCGATACATGGAAGTAAGAACTAAGCATACGTTTCTGCTCGTCTTGTTTACGCACTCTTAATTTATGCGTTCTAGTATCTAATTTATTAGCATCTCCTTCAAGCTGCTCTAATCTAATTTTAAGAATTTCTACTCGTTTTGACATAACCGTTTATTAAAATATTATACCTTAATATAAGAAGAAAAGCTCAGACTAACAACCTTTTACCAGGAAAAGTTAAGGCTTGGTATACTTTATCTTCTATGGAACGTTTAGTTAAAAGAAGTGTGTACCTTAAGGATGAATCTTCTAGAGTATCAAAACTATGGTAGTGATGTTTCTGTCTTATAAATCCTCCTCCTCCACCAGGAATCCATTCCATAGTAGATTGGGTACCTGTACCTTCTGCATTCTCATATAGTCTAGTTCCATGACCATCTTCAGATATATGAAGTACAAAACTAAGAGTCTTAGTAAAACGGTCATTATGAATAACATAATTAAAGCCAGGCTTTATAATAGATGCTTCAACTACTACTCCTTCTTTTTCCTCATCTATACTATCTACTTTGTTACAGAGTTCTATAAATTTAGGAGCGACTATGTTCCATATTCCTTTTCTGTTATTAAGACTTATAGGATAATTCAAACGTAATCCTTCTTCCTTGTAATCTTCCTCATAGCTAGCAATATTATCAAATTCTTTTCTGATGTAGAGTAGTTCTTCTTCGTTAAGAAAATCTGTAACTGTAAAGTAATCCCAAGGACTAGTAAAAAATGTAATCGTCATCTGTAGTTTCAATATAATTAGAGAGAATATTAGCTATTACTTTATGGCCTTCTTCTGATGGATGCATACACTCAGTAATATTTTTATTATCTGAGGAGTAATATTTTTTATTGTCATGATTAGAATGATGATCAGGAACTACTTGCTTTTTACCAGCACACATTTCAAATAGCGTTTCAGTAACCCACTTATCTCTTATTTTATTAAGGTTTAATTCATCTACGTCAAAAAAATTAATAAAACTACTTAACATTAAAAAAGGTTGTTTGTTATCTTCTAAAAGAGAATAAGTACCTCGTATGTTAATGTTATTTAAATAGTTTAAATCAACATAAGAAGTGTTACTTTGTTCTTTCCAATTTTTGTAATTATTTTGCTCCAAATTAAAAGCTTGTTTTCTACTATAGCCAGACCATACAACTAAGTATAAAGCACTTCGATCAAACCCATATTTTTTAATATGTGTATGAACATCAAAAGCTATACCGTTCTGAGCATTACCTCTAAATCCGTAATTAAGAACAGGAATGTTAAAACGCTCTCCTAATTTGGTAACAAAATTTATCCGAGCCATTTCTTCCTCTGTATTTTGATAAGGAAGTTTAATTTGGCCTTGAACAAAGCTATCTCCGAAAGCAATTATCTTTTTGTACTTCATAAGGAAGAGGTCTATAGTCAAAATTCATATCAATTGCTTAAAGGTGCTTTTAAAACTGGTTGAGATTTGTAATTAATAAGCTCTACATCAAAGTCTCCTCTGTATATATCATAGCAGCTAAGTTTAACAGAAGGAAGGTCAAATGGAGTTCTAATTATCTGCTGAGCAGCTTGATCTAAATGATTAGTGTAAAGGTGAACGTCTCCAAAGTTTCCTATCAGCTCTCCAGGCTCTAATCTAGTCTCTTTACATAGTAATAACAGTAACAAACCGTAACTACTAATGTTAAACGGTACTCCTAAGAATAGGTCAGCACTTCTTTGATTCCACATAAGAGAGAGCTTACCATCTGCTACATAACATTGAAAAGAGTAATGGCATGGAGGAAGAGTCATCTTATCTAAATCTTCTACATTCCAGCTATCAACTAGATGTCTTCTACTATCTGGATTGTTTATAATACCTGTAATAAGATTCTCTAGCTGATCAATACCATTTATGTCTCTCCATTGCTTACCGTATATAGGTCCTAACTCTCCATCTGTTCTACCAGACTTCTCATAATCACCATCCCATATCTTACAGTTATTATCTTGAAGATACTTAATATTAGTGTCACCTCTTAAGAACCATTTCAACTCAGTAACTAAAGTCTTAAATGCTATCTTCTTAGTGGTTAAAATAGGAAAGCCTTCTGACATATCATGTCTGATCGAAGTACCGAAGATAGATAGTGTTCCTGTTCCTGTTCTATCTTCTTTGTTTACTCCTTTATCAAGAACCCCCCGAAGGAGGTTTTGATATTGTTTATCTAAGTTGTTAGGCATAAATTAAAATTTTCTCTTGTTTTTTTTCGTTGACGAGAGATCTTTTAAGAGTTTTTCCAAAAGGTCTTTTTGATGTTTGCTCGTAGACCATTCCGTCAAATGAAATGTGATAACCAGATAGAACGGTATCAGAGATTCGAGAATTAATTTTTGATGATTGAATAAAATGTAATTGGTTCATATAATTTGTTTTAGACTTAAATATATGAAAAAAGTTGCAGTTATACAACTATTACAACCTTAAATAGCCGATTTGGTTGCTATAAAATCAGACTCTTCTAAGAATATAGTTAAGCTAAATCTAGTTCCCTTTGTCACTTTTTTAACTTCATGAATTTCAGAGCTAAGAAATAAAGAATAATCTCCTCTAAATCTACTCTTAGGGTAATCCTTAACGAAGAAGTCTCCTCCTTCATAGTCATTTGGATCAGTCAATTGTATAACTAATGTTTTGTAAATATGACCTTTGCCGTAAAAATTAAAATCATGATGAGGTTCGAAATAGTCACCCTTTGAGTATTTGGCTATTTTAACAGATTCAGGAAGATTAATAATACCTATAGGTCTAAGCTTAGGAAGAAGAAACTCAATCAACTCTGGGTTTATAATATCTGAGTATCTTCCTTTTGCAGGAGTCCGAAAGTTAATTGTGTTAACTTCATCTATCTTTTTAGAAAGATATTTTGTACTTTTTATACTAGTGTCTTCATCCCAATAAGAGAGAACCTGATCACAGTCGTCATTAGAAAGTAAATAAGTAAAAGGCATACATAACTAATTAATACTACTATAGATGTTTTTCCTTAAAAAAAGTAAAGAAAGTAGCTAAAGTGTTATTAATCTGAGTATTTTTAGTTGTATCTGCTTCTGCTATAGTTCTTGATTCAATAGCTTTATACGATGTAGATTTGTATACTGTGTTTGCCATAATATTATTTGTTGTGGACTAATATTCCGTTTGCGTAAAAATTAAAATTATCTTCTACTCTTATAATGTAGGTCTGTACGTCTTCGTCTTTAAGTTCTGCATCGATACTAACGATAGCTGATTTTGTACCGTCTTCTTTGTATAGAATATCTCCCTCTGCTATCTTAGTAACTACTTTATCTATATCATAAAGTTCGTTAGTCTTTTCTGGCTCATGAGATTTTAACTCTAACCCATCTACGTAGTAAGGGTGATCATAAGTCGAAGTAACTTTACTACCATCTTCTAAAGTATAAGTAACTAAATCATTATGTAGAGGAGTAATAAGCTCATAAACACTTTTAGATTCGTTTTCTCCAGTTTCTTCATTATAAGTAACAACTTCATCACCTACTTGAACATCTTCTATATACTTAATATCGCCGTTAGCTAGAGAAATTTCTGTACCAGCTATAAAACAAGCAGAACTGTAGTTGTGTACTAATACATCATTAGCAAAGTAGGTTTGTTTAGATCCAACATTTACTAAATGGTATACTTTAAACGTACCAGGCATTTCTTCAATCGAAGCGATAGTAGTTTCTTCTGAATGGAAGTTTACTACAGTATCCCCGACTCTTAAATCACTAGCTGCTCTCCAACCTTCAGGGGTATAGATTTTATGTCCTTTAGTAGCTTTAATCGATTCTTTAGTTTCAGTATGAATCTTTAATAATCCTTCTTCAGTGATAGACTCATTTAATGCATCTACTTTACCGTTTACAAACTCACGAGTTTCAATATCGAAAGAAGTAATTTCATCTCCAGCCTTTATATCTTGAATATATTTAGATTCTCCGTTTGCTAATCTAATTCTAGTATTAGCAGGGAAGCAAGCATTGTGAGCAACTACTTTAACGTTTACAAGAGTACCGTGAATCATATAGGTATCAACTTCCTCTAAATCTAATAGGTAAGAATAACCCTTTTGGTTCATTATGTCTAATCTGTTATAAGTAATAGGAATAAGGTTATTGTTTACTCCTAGGAATTGATCTGTTGCTTCATCAATTTTGTAAGCTACTTTATAAGTAAGTTCGTCAGTAACAGAGTCATAAACTAATAAATGTTGGTTTCCGGAAAGCTTAATAGAATCTCCTCCAGAAATAATTAAATGACTTACTAAGTTTTTATTTAGTGTACTTCTTACTGAGTTTGTTAAAATAGATGATGTAGTATACGAACCAGAAGGAGGAGTACTCCCTGGGTGGCTCCAATTAGTAAATACACTTACTAAATCTGTATCTGGAGAACCAGAAACAAAGTAAGATTTAAACTCTTGGCCAACTGATGCGCTTACAACAGATACTGGATCTCCTGATGCACTAGAAATAAGTTGGTCTTCATATATCCCACCAAATCCATCTGCAGAGTGAAATGATGGATAGTTGTTAGCAAATTCGTAAAAATGCTTATCATCTACATTTCCATTTTCATCTACTACTAAAGTATCTGTAGGTTTATCTAATATAGCTTCAACTTCTAAGTTAGCTAAGTTAATAACATCTAAATCAGAACCGTATGTAATATTATATGATCTGTATGATGTGTGAGTAGTTTGAGTTGCATCGTTGTAGTAGTTAACTAAGAATACACTAGGATCTAGGTTATCAACTAAAGAGGCAATATTCTCTGCTTGTGATCCTGTACCAACTAATTTATAAAAGCCTACTTTTTCAACACCACTTTGGTGACGTTTTGCAACAAAGTCTGGAACAAGAGCTCCATTAACTTCTCTTCTTAAAGTGTCATATGTAAAATTTGATTCTGAAATATAAACTTCAGCAACTGATCCTGTATCATTATTATCGTGAAAAAGTTGAAATACTTCGTTGTTACTTTTACAGTAGATAGAATCAAAAATAGTAGACTCATCATATGCTAAGCGAAGAATAAATTTATCATCAGCATCAGCAATAACAGAAGGATAAAGTGTAAACTGTTCTTCTACTGACTCAGAAAAAGTAGTAATGGAAGAAGAGGCAGCCAAACTAGCTGATAAGTGATCACTAAACTCTTCGTGAAAATTTTTACGAATCACATGAAAGTCGGTGATATTACTTGAAGAAATAATATCGATAAGTCCACTGTAATCTAAATGAGATAGAACACTGGTGTAAAATCCGGTGTCAGTGTTAAGCTCTAATAGCCTTGCATTGTCATTAGAGTCAATTGCAAAGTCTGCTGTAAATAAGGTGCCTTTCATAATTTGTTAAACGTTATGTCTATATATAGTACTAATTCTGTAGTCTAATATAAATATCCTGTTTTTGCTATTATATGGATTATTTACAAGTTTTTTTGTGATTAAATATACCACCGCACTTACATTTAATGTAGTAAACCGATGTTGCTATTATAGGGGAGGAAGCAAAGGCTGTCCAGATATTTGGATGCCAATGCTCCCCACAGATCCCTAGAGTATGTTTTATAACTTCTACCATTATACTATCTCTACTTCAGTCCAGGCAGCTAGATGTACTACCTCTCCATTATCTCTAGTACAGTAACTGTACATTCCGTCTACATGGCTGAAGTTAAGAATCTCTTCTTCCTCCACTATTGGGGAAGCAGGAGGGACTTTTATATCCCTCACTACTTTAATCCTACTACTTCTAGGTACTTTATATAGTTCCATTATTCAAAAAAACTATAAGATTCTACACCTCTATTTCCTGCTACCCAGTCAATAAATTTCCGGACATCTTCTTTTAAGTATACTGATAGTCTTCCTTTACGGCCTGCAATAGCCTTCGTACCGACAGTTCTAATAATATTTTCAGTTTCTTTTTCAAATTTCCAAATCATATTATCGATAGATCTTTTAGCATATGTGTAACCAACTGCTTCTTTTACTAAATCTATAATCTGGTATTTATCCACCACCTCAGAAGGTTTATACCCTTTTCTAGTACGGGTAGATGTCTTGATAGCTTCTGATTCGTAAAAAATTGCAAAAGCTTTTTCAGAATGGTAAAGACGTTCATTAAATCCTTTTTTCCACTCATTTTGAAGCCAAGAGCTAATTTCTGTAAACTTCTTTCCTCTATGTTTACTCCAAGGTAAAATGTAGGAACCATCATTCATTTTTGAAATATCCTTTTTCATGTCCCTGATAGCTGCATAAAGATATGCTTTTCTATCGCTGTTGTAAGGAAAATCATATACATTTTCTCCTTTAAAATCGCCCATTGGCCATTCGTAGTAATTTGAATCCATAATATTTGATTTAATTTATAATATACAATATAAGAAAAAAAATTGTAACTACCAACCCTAAACTAGGGCGGTAGCTAATTTAAATAACTCTTTATTTACTTTCATATCCTTCTCAAAGGATTTAATCTTACGTACCTTACGTACTTTAGCTCCAGTAAGAGCAGCATGGAAGTCTCCTTGAGTTACTTTCTCTTGAATAACATTAAAGACTCTCCATAAATCATCTCCTTTATCAGCTTCACGTTTAGGATCTAAGATATCTGTAATAGTTTCTTCATCATACTTTAACTCCTTTACACCAGCTCTAATAAGCATAGCATCTAAAGCCATCTTTCTCTTTTCATCTTCAGTTAAGATTCTATTCTTCATATCATTCATTACCTGAACTCTATTAGGAAGATCTTCTACTGCTTGACGGACTACATTTCTAAGCTCACCGAAAGTATACCCCTTATGTTTAATTTTAAAGTCACTAAATTGCTCATCAGCAACTACTAAACCGTTACTACAAACTAATCTAAATATACCAACGCTAAACTTAAACGCTTGCATACCGTCATGAGAGTTAGTGAGAAGTATTCTAGGATAAGCATCATCACCATCAGCAGAAGTAATTTTAATCTCTGGATTCTGGAATGCAACCATATGCTTTGAAAAGATTGTACCTCCCTCTTTTCTACTCTTTCTTTGAGCAGCTTGAACTGGAAGCCATCCTAATTTTTCTAAATCGTCTATAATAGTTTCAGTATTAACAAATAGATATTTCTTACTAACGTCTGGGTTAGTAGGAGCATCTGCAAATACTAAAGGAGATGAGTTTCTAATTTGATCTTTAGTAAGGTACCCATCTAATCCTTTACCAAAACTTAACATAACATCTTTCATATTTATAACCTTTTAATTTATATACTATAAATATAAGAAATAAAATTGTGACTCACAACTATTTCTTGATAAGTTTTAAAAAATCTTTTGCAACAATATCATGCCACGGCTCACCAAAGTGAGCTAAATCTCTAGCTTTTCCATAGTTTTTGAGTACAGTTAATTCTTGTTTAAAAGTAAAGTACTTTAAGGTAGGGATAGTAATCAAGTTTGTATTTCTACATAAATACTTTAGAGCATCTAAATTTCTATTATAGTTACTTAATTGATTTTCTAAAGTAATTAGAGAACCATCCTGAATATATCTAATGTAATCAACGTATCTGGAAATTCCTATTTCTTTTTCTTCGTAGGTGTGGAGGTTAATGCTTTCCATTATAGTATCCTTTCTACCTTTATGTTCCTTTGCTGTATTTGCAAGCTTAGGAGTAGTTATTACTTCTGTTCTAGAAGCATCTGGAATTAAGCAGAATACATACTTAGGGTTTAACCTAGGAAGAAAAGTTTTAAGTACTCTATAAGTTTGATCAAAAGATGCTCCTGGAATGCCAAGATTAACTAAAGAAAGTCCTAATTTATTAGCTACTTTATAACTAAACGTCTGTTCTAGATTAAGTGCAGTGCCAAAAGTGTTACTACATCCTATAAATACTGCAGACTGTTTGTCTGTCAAAGGAGTTCTAAATCCATATTCATATAGCTTATATGTAAGTTGCTTGAGTTGACCATTTTCATCTAACCAGCCAAACTTTTTATGTAGGTCTTTTTGGTCTTTAGGGACATAGTCGGAGTAATGAGTACTTTCATTTTTTTCTGAATAGGAATACCTGTCAAACCATTCCATACTAATGTCTTGAGGTGACCCTTCTATATTATCGAAACTAAAGTTCTCAAGATTTTCTACCATACTTTAGCTGCTTCTAATACTTTCCAACAGTCTATTTGCTCATCAGCTAAACCTTCTTTATGTAGATGGGCTAAGCAACTTTCTAAAGCTGTTGTCCATTGACTAACAGGAAGAGAAATTTCATACATACTATCAGCATCCTCAAAAGTAATCTCAAAAAGAAGAGCTGATCTTTTATTTGTTTTCATAGACTCTTCTATAGACTGTATTATAGTACGGGTAACAGCAATAGTTTTATGTTTAAATAAAACATCAAATTCTTTTACTGTATTAAAATGTAGTTTAGCTGCCATTATCCTCTATTTTCTGATATTTTTCTAGCTTTATCCCATACCTTACCTTTCTCTAATGAGCCAGTATCTGAATAATCTATTACGTTATTAGTACCCCAAGCATAAACAGGGCCAAAGTATTCATAAGTCATCATAGGAACATCTACGTTACCTAACTCAGTATATTGAGGTTGAGTTATCTTACGAGGTCCATTGAATGATCTAAAGTCTTTTGAAGTAACTCTACGCCATTCATCTTTCATAAAAATCTCTAAAGAACCTGCAACGTTATAATCGTTGATAAGATTCTGTTGCTCTAGTCCGCCTTTTTCTGCCATAACCTTTATTTTAATTTATACCTTAATATACGATTAATATATTAGAATTCCAACCTATAGTTACTAAACTTTATCATGTAACTAGTCATTTTAGTACCGTTACCATCTTTAAATTCATAACCTTTTCTAAGGAACTTTTTAACATTACCTGGACCAGCTAAATGAGCTGCTGCTAACAGACCTGACTCTGTAATGTA
>Ga0102814_10001221_pt1 | contig 18397 bp, 22 predicted proteins | sample ColrivemetaGS741_FD_79112 | JGI IMG/M metagenome (GOLD analysis project Ga0102814, IMG submission 79112) | Estuarine microbial communities from the Columbia River estuary - Flood tide ETM metaG S.741 | ecosystem: Environmental > Aquatic > Marine > Intertidal zone > Estuary | place: USA... | reverse complement strand
CGCACCGGGATTTATTTGTAGGAAACATGCCAGTAAACCACATACCTGTGGTGATGCCATACTAGTTCCGCTTATTCTAGCAATGTTATAGTTACTGTCTGATGGATAATCATTGTTGTTACCAGCATAGCCTACACTATTTGTTGAGCTTGTTATCTGACTGCCAGGAGCACAGATGTCTATCCGTGGACCTTTTTCACTTGAAGCAGCCAAATCTTCATATGTACCACTCTGTACATTACTTACGTTTGCTACTACTATTGTATCATCGCTGTGTGGTGAACCGGGTCTATGATAGTATACAGGATCACCAGGAGGAATAAATCCAGCCCAAGTAGTACTGCACTTATAAAAGTTATCGTAATCGCTTCCACCAAACACATCTTGTTTATGGTAATAGTTTCCAGCCGCTTTTACAAGTATAACACCTGCATCTGTCATATCTTCACAGGCTGCATCAACAGCCGCCACACCTGCCATGTTATGTGTGCCGTTGACATTACCATATTGTGTTGCCGTTGAGGTTCCCACGTTGGCTCCTCTATAATTTAATTCTGTTATTGTGCCATCTTGGGAACCTCCAAAGAATGCGCCGTTGCCAGGATAATACCATCTGTAACCCCAACTAGCATTAACAATAGTAGGACGTTTAAATCCTGTAGCAGTAACTGGTTTCTGTTGATGCCATATTCTAATTAAATCAAACTCATCACCGTCTGGAATGCCACCAGCTGAGTCAAATCGCATTGAATATATATTTGCATTCTTAGCCCAACCATATGTTTTACCTGCAGCAGTTCCGGCTACATGTGTGCCGTGAGGTCCTACATCTCCATAGTGACTGCTTGACATTGATCCAGATACACCTGTAACTGCGTACCAGTCTATCTCTTTTAATCTCGTAACACCGTTGGCGTCTTCCCACTCAGGATGTCCAGTCATTACACCATTGTCTTGAATTACAATGTCAACACCTGTTCCGTCTAGTGTGTAAGTAAATTGACTGCCTGGTGATGATTCTATTGTATTTGCAATTCCACAACGTAAACCCCAATTAACAAACGAACCGTTCTTACTGCTTGCTCTACTAAAGATACCACTTTGTGATGCGTCAATACCTTTGGCATCCACAGGAGTATTGGGTTGTACTGCTAATACTCTTGGATCGTTTTCTAGGGTTACTGCCTCTTCGGCTGTTAATTCATAACCAGTTGTACGAATACTTGCTGGTTTTCTATTGGTTACATCAACGCTTCTGTCAGGGATATATAATCCACCGGGCGTTTCCATGTCCGTCCAAAATGCAGTAAAGTCAACACCTTTGTTGAGAGTTACTAGATACTCTTCCATTATGCAGATGAACCGTCATCTAAGTTAATCCATCCAGTTCCCTGATAAACATTAACTTTATTTGTACTTGAATTGTATACCATATCTCCACCAACTGGTGATCCTATAGCATTTCTTTGTGTAGTAGTTAAGTTGGGTAAACGGAATGGACCGCCAAGTACACTTGTTCTATTACTTGCGTTCATTGTAATATCAACGGCACTAAAGTTACTTGTGCCTGTGCCTGTTGTGTTAAAATTTGTAACTGTTACAGTATCGAATACTACTGAATCTGCTTGGTTAAGTGTTTGGTCAGCAAAACTGCTGGGTCTGTTAATTAAACTATTATAATCACCATTAAAGGCAACACTTGCTAGACTACTTGAAAGAGGTAAGCCAGTTAGATCAGGTGGTGTATATGTTAATACTCCAGGTGATGTTCCACTATATGTTAGACTTGCTGTTCCGACTGCATTTTGTACGACTGTTATTCCTGCAATAGCTGAAGCCACATCAGAATCAGTAGCATATCCACTTGCTGATCCGCCACCGCCTCCACTACTAACTGGTGCTCCTAAATTAGTTGTTGTACTTGAATCAGAGTGTACTACTTGTCCTGCTGTCGATATTCCATCCAGTCCAGGTTGTGTTGGTAGTACAGCCGCCTCGCCAGTTGATTTTGCTGTCGTTGTTTGCTTGGGTACATCAGTATATCCAATTACTTTACCACAATAATCATATGTTGGTATACGATCACTTACGTCATTAACTGGAGCAATTGTGGCTTCTAGTTTAGCAATCATCTCAGGTTCAAGTATATAATGGAAAATGTTATTTCCCTGACCGTCTACTTCATATCCTTTTAGTTGATCATATGATCCTTTTAGTCCAGCACCAAGTCTTTGTGCTTGTTGGATACTCATATTCTCAACATCAATTGCAACACCTACATTTGTGTTTACACGATTGTTTGGTGCAAAGTTACTACCGCCTTTGCTCTCTGTTGATCCCGTACCGAATTTGTTTTCCAGTTCAACTAGTGCCGCCATATCTGTTTTAAATTTGTTTGCAGTTGCAGTCCACTGATCAGTAATTGATGCTGGTAAACTAGCAATGTTGGCTAAGTTATCGCCAATATCTTTTAGTAGTCCGCCTGTAAATAAGTCTGCTTTGAATTTACCGTCTGTACCAATACAACCACCAATTTCACTTGTTGCTAACTGTCCTAGACTATCCAGTAAATCATGTCCAGCACCTGTAAAACTGCCGAAAGCATCTGCTAATACGTTTGGTATTGCTCTGGGTACAATTGGTGTTCCACAAAAGTTAATCATATTGGCAACAGCCGCCACCTCAGCAATGGCGCTGTTCATACGATTAAGTACGTTTTCAATATCTGTATGTGCTATAAATTTTTCTAGTTCTGCTTCAGCTTCTGTTAGTGCAGTTTTTAAGTCTGCAAGAGCCGCCGGTATCTCAGGTATAAGTCTACCCAAGTTTATCTTTAAACAAATCTGTAAGTTTGGAAGTTTAATACCATTACCAGCTAGTAGACTACAAATAATCTCTCTAACTGTTAAATCTGTTGTTGTGGCTGTTACAGTACCCTGATCATTAACTGTTACACTTGTTGGTACACTGACTGTTCTGTTTAGATATTCATTAGCATTAGCAACACCATCTGCAAAATCAACCACGTTAACCTCCTATATACACATTACCACTGCCACTTGTCGCCGCAGGATTGCAATGTGGAGGGATAGGACATATCGCATCAGGGTTGGCATCATTACCTTGTATTACTGTTAATTTGTTACCAATATATACATTTGGATTGGCGGCAATTAAACCACCGCCACCATGACTATTGGGATTACCGTCTACGGCAGTTAAGAGATTATTAGTATATACGTTGGGATTGGCCGCATTTGTGCTGGCTCCACAACTTCTATCGTCTGTATCTCTATGAACTGCTGCCATTAATTAACTACCGCTAAACCTGATGTACTCTGTGTATATGTACTGGCGGCATCCTTTTCCGTCTTTACTATACATATAATACTATTTAGCTTGATTTTGTACTTAGCATCAGGGCCAACAGTAAACATAAAGGGAGCAAGTCCCATTGTAGAGTCTTTGCCTGCGACTAACATTAGAGGCTTTCTAATCTCTACTAGTGCATCTGTTTCTGATTGTAGTGTGGCTACCATTTCTTCGCCACTTGATAGTTTGATGCTGACGATATCGCCAACTTTGTATGGTGCTTCTATTAACATTTTATGATCCGTATCCTGTTCCGTTAAAATTACTGTTTTCCATGTATGCAACTAAGTCGTCATAACCACCAATCACCTTACCACTAATAATAATTTGTGGTACTGTTCTGGCTTGTGGTGCTACTTCTAATAGTTGCTCTCTTGTGACGTCTACGCCAATTTTCTTTTCCACATATTGTATACTCATCTGCTCAAGTAGACGTTTAGCTCTGATACAATAGGCGCAATTCTCTTTACTATAAACCTCAATGTTTTGATACATTGCCGACTCCTGTTTATAAACTTAGTCCTGCAAAAGTTTCTGTATCAACATCTTGTTTTACACCTCCGATAACGTAGCTGGAGATTTCTGTTTCCTGTGGTGCGACTTGTACTTCTGCTCCTGATATCCACTTCTGTGTCCAGGGTAATGGGTTCGCTTGTGTAGTTGTATATGGACACTTAATTCCTAGTGCTGTCATTCTCTTACAAGCAATCCATTCAATATAATTGTGTAATAGTTCTGCATTTAGGCCAATCATACTACCATCTTTAAACAGATAATCAGCCCATTCTTTTTCTTGCTCTACTGCATCTACGAACATTTGCTGAACTTCATCAGCACATTCAACGGCAATCTTTGCAAAATCTGGATCCTCTTTTGTGAGGCATTTAGTTATTAAGTACTGTGTTGAACCTAGATGTACGTTCTCATCACGGGCAATAAACTTAATAATCTTAGCATTGCCTTCCATCTTCTTAAGTTCAGCAAACGCCCAACTACATGCAAACGATACATAGAAGCGAATACCTTCCAGCACATTAACACTATTAACACATAACCAGATCTTCTTCTTTAGTTCGTACAGATCAATGTCAATAGTCTTACCGTTTACTTTGTGTTTGCCTTCGCCCAACAATCTATAGTACATACTCATTGTGATTAGATCATCATAGTACTTGGAAATGTCTCCAGCACAATCAACAATCTCTTGTGAATCCATTAGCTCATCAAAGATTTTACTTGGGTCACTAAAGATATTACGGATAATATGTGTGTAACTTCTACTGTGAATTGTCTCTGAAAATGTCCATGTAATGATCCAATTTTCTAGTTCAGGCAAAGAAACAATAGGACTGAATGCCTCGTTTGGTGCTCTGCCTTGTACACTATCAAGTAAGATCTGTCTTTTTAGATTACTTGTAAAGATGTGTTGCTCATGTTCAGTAAGAGCCTTAAAGTCTTTGGAATCTTTACTTACATCAACCTCTTCAGGTCTCCAAAAGAAACCCAGTTGTTTATCAGTTAACTTATCAAACTGCTTGTACTTCATTGTGTCGTAACGTTGCATACCTAGACTTTCATCTAGAAATGCATTGGCCTCTGTGTGGCTCTTCTTATTGTCTATATTTAAAACAGTCATCTTATCCCTTATCCCCTAAATTACACAACTTTCGCAGTATTCATCATCTGCATCGCCGACTTCCAATGGTACTTCATCTTTAAACTCTATTTCACCCTGACCATCATAAGTATTGAAATAGTATAGTTGTTTGCCACCATATTTGTAGAACATCACAAGGTGTTGTAATAGTACACTCATAGGTATCTTTTCGTCTGGATAGTGTTCAGGGTTGTAACTTGTGTTTACACTAATACCCTGATCAATATATTTTTGTAATACTGCCATAATCTTTAAGTAACCTTCAGGTGACTTCTGATCCCATAGCAAGTCGTATTTATTTTTAAGGCGTGGATATCCAGGAACAACTTGTTTAAGTATTCCATCTTTACTCTGCTTTACACTCACAAACGCTCTAGGAGGTTCAATGCCGTTAGTACTGTTACTGATTTGTGCAGATGTTTCGCTAGGCATTAGTGCCATTAGAGTACTATTACGAATACCAGTTTCTTTTAACTGTTTACGCAATCCTTTCCAATCCTGCCGTTCTTTATGTGGTACTAGTGTATCCACGTCTTTCTTATAAGTTTGGTTAGGTGTAATACCTTGTCCATACTTTGTTTCCATGTTACCACTGATACTACCTTTTTCTACTGCCAAGTCTGCACTTGCTTTAATTAAGTAATAACTCCATGCCTCTGACCATTCATCTACTAGTTCTAGATTTGGATCCTGATAGTTAGTATCGTTCTTTGCTAACCAATAAGCAAAGTTAATAATTCCAATACCCAATGGACGTCTTTTCATTGTACTTAATTCTGCCGCTAGTACTGGATACTTCTGATAATCTAAAAGAGCATCAAGTCCACGAACTGCTAGAGTAGCCGGCTTTTCAAAGTCTGCTGGAGTTTTAATATTCCCCCAATTGATTGCACTTAGAGTACATAGGCTAATCTCGCCTTCTTCATCCATAATATGTTTTAGTGGCTTAGTAGGTAAATTAATCTCACAACATAGATTAGACTGGTGAATAGGTGCTACTGTTTCATCAAATGCACTATGAGTATTTGCATGATCTACATTCATTAAATAAATGCGTCCTGTGTTCTTACGTTCTTCCATAAACATACCAAACAAAGCACTAGCTGGCATTGTCTTTTTACGGATTTTTGTATTACGTTCTGCTATCTCATATAGACGCTTGAATTCATCCTGATCATTAAAAAACGCATCGTTAAGTCCTGGTACATCACTAGGAGAAAACAGGGTTATGTCTTTATTTGTTAGCAGTCTTTCATACATAAGTTTATTAAACTGTACGCCATAATCCATATGTCTAACACGATTGTCTTCTGTACCCTTGTTGTTCTTTAGTACTAGTAAGTCTTCCACTTCCAAATGCCAGATAGGATAGTACAGAGTCGCCGCTCCACCACGTACACCGCCTTGGCTACATGACTTAACACTTGATTGGAATAGTTTATAGAAAGGAATGACGCCAGTATGACTAGCATCACCACGTCTAATCGGACTACCAATAGCACGAATCTTTCCAGCACCAATACCAATGCCTGCCTTTTGTGAAACATACTTAACAATAGCACTTGATGTTGCATTAATACTGTCTAGACTATCATCTGTTTCTATTAGAACGCAACTAGAAAACTGCCTTTGTGGAGTACGAACACCTGCCATAACTGGCGTGGGCAAACTAATATCAAAGTTACTAATCGCATCATAGTAATCTTTAACCCATTTCATACGTTCTTCTTTAGGATAGTCACCAAAAAGAACTAGGGAAATCATCATGTATGTAACTTGTGGTGTTTCATAAATATCACCAGTAACACGATTCTGTGCAAGATACTTGCCTCTGAATTGCTCCATACCTACATACGCAATGTTCTCATCTCTGTCATGCTTAATGTATGAATTAACTATATCAAGTTCTTCTTCTGTATATGTATTTGTTATCTCTGGATCATAATATCCAAGATCAATGTTCTTTGCAATAATGTCTTTTAAGTGCCAGGGTGTAAAACTATCATATACATTCTTACGAAGATGATAGTTAATTAGTCTACCTGCTACCCATTGGTATCCAGGAGTCTCTTCGCTGATTAAATCAGCGGCACTTTTAATTAAAGTTTCTTGAATGTCTGTTGACTTAATACCATCGTAGAATTGTAAATGACTTTTAATTTCTACTTCACTAGCACTAACACCTGTTATCCCTTCACATGCATAAAATACTACAGTATGCATCTTTTCTAAATCTAATTTTTCCTTAGAGCCATCTCGCTTGAGTACGCCAATTTCTTTTGTCATGTTAATTTACCTATTATGTTTTCTAACGTCTTCTATTTAATACCAGATGGCGGAAGTTTACTTGTGCTTTATTAAATCTTCTACGTTCCATGACTGTACTATTTCGCTATTATCTAGAACCTTAGTTGCGTCTTCTATTATACCATAAGTATAGTTTAATATATACGTTTTGTCAACTAAAACAATCAATCCTAAGAAATGATCTGTTCTATCTTGTAGTAAACACAGTTCAGTCTGCTTCTCTAATAACTGTATAGAGTAAGCCATACCTAGTGCAATGGCGTTTTCATCAAACTCACCCTTGTAAATCAGTTCCCAAGGATCAGGCCAATCATTTGAATTATAGATATCTATAACCCTTGTACCTAATGGTGCCATTTTCCACCAGGTGATTACAGATTCTAATTGTTGTTCAGTACCTAAGGTACTGGTTTGTTTCCTAAACGACCTCCACTCACGTAGTCGGTCATCTGGAGATAACGTCCAGATATTCTTTGTCATTTTAGTTTATACTGATTTCCAGTTCTTAGTTATATAACTAAATGTTGTTGCATTTGTATCTGTTGCCGTGTATTGTAATGTCCATACTGCCGGAGAACCCGACCAAGCACCAGAGAATGTATGATCAAGTAGAGTAGTTGTACTAGATGTATGTTCGTCATTAATTGTAACGTTACCGGAGGCTCCGGCTATACCAATTCTAATTACGCCTTTTCTAACATGAGTCGTATGTTTTAATGTATATTCAATGTTTACACTATCATAACGTGTTGGATCAATAGTAATACCAGCACTAGTTGCCGATGCTTGTTGATTTAACGTACTGCTTAGTGGAACATCTAATCCAACATCAGGACTTAATGTATATACTTCTGTGTTGTATGATAATACAACGGCACTAGCACTTGCTGGAGCAGGGCTAATCCTAACCACAGTACCATCACCTAATTTAGTAATTGAGGCTGGGTTAATTGCTGTACCATCTTCTGTAACTGCATAAGCTACTAATGGGTCAAAGTCTATACCAAAATCAAAATCGGTTGTTGTTCCATCGCCTGTTCGTGTAATTGTTTCGTTACCAATGAATAGTCGCTGGGCATCAGTTGCGTATCCCATTTCACCACTATCTAAGATAGGAAGATCAGCGAGTACGCCTTTCCTCAATTGAATTTTTGCTATAGTATCTGCCATTTGTTCATTCTCCGTATAATGTATTTAGCATCAAATACCATAGAACTGTTGTAAACGTTGAGCCCATTTTAGTTCCCATGTCTTAAATTCTTCAGCATTTGCTTCAAATAATTGCCACTGGCAATCACCACTACACATAAAAATTGCTATGTTTTCTATATTAGTCTCAAACATTTCGTTATGTGCATTTGCATAAGCGGCACCCTGGAGGAAGTAATCATCAATCCATTCACGCTTCTTAGGCTTGTTAGTTTGTTTAAAGTCCATAATAGTAGGCTTGCCTTTGTACATACCAACTAGATCAGTAGTACCAGCATATAGTTCTTTTGCTACTAAATTTACTTCTGTACCCCAGATCTCCTGTACATCGCTTTCAATGTTATCAACAACAACCTGTGCCATTGCTTTTGCTTGCTGATGTACAACGTTGTTGCCAGGGTTATACGTTTCGTATTCACCTAATGCCCAATGTTCTAATATATTGTGCATAACTGTTCCGCGATTCGCGGCAGTTGTTGTGATGCGTTGTGCTTCTTCTGTACCAACACGCTTGCGCCAGTTAGCCAACGCAGCTCGCTTTTCAGCAGGCTGTGTAGCACTTAGGATTGTTGTTACACTTGGTACAGGATCTCCATAAGGATTTATATATAGACGTTTGCCATCTACTTCTGTACGTTTTAACTCTTTATAATCGTAGGGGGATTTTATTTTTACCATACTCTTATAGTATAGCCTTTAGTAGTTATTGTCAAGAATTATTTTGAGATTACCAGTAAAGATTCCACTGATATGTGTTTTGTGAAGTTGTGTTTGTGGTACGTTCAATCTTAAAACCCATGTTTTGAAAGTGAGCTATAACTTGATCCATTTGTTGGCTTTCGCCTCTGTTTGTTCTTGTACCTTGCCAAGTTTGAAAGTAATTTACACTTGTTGGTGTAGTAATATTTGAAACGCCTGCCGTTAATCCAAGAGCTGTATTTGCCGTTCCTGCACCAATCTCATAAGTCCATACTACACTAGGTTGTCCAGTAAATGTTAGTACTAAGTTGTTGGCCGCATTTTTACTTGCTACAACGCCAGTTATTCCTGCATCATTAATATCAGCAATAATGGCATTTAGACTAGTACCTGTTGTTCCAAGTACTACAGTAGTTGTTCCGATTATAATTGAATCACTAACAGCAATAGTAGGGTTTGCTATTGTGCCTGTTACTACTTCAGTAGGTGAGGATTCTGTCATTGTTGTTCCATCAGCCACGTAGGCAACAAACGCACCTGCGGCACTTGCCGTAATTACTGCTAACATGATAGTCGAAACCTCATTATAGATTGTAATGTCTTCACGACTCTTTGATCTTGCCTGTGATGCGTTTAATCCTACACTCATTTTTTCATCTCTTTATCTACTTGTTTCTTAGCAAGTTTCTTAACTTGGTTCTTCTGTACTCCTGGATCCGGTAGATCAGTTGCATTATGGCTCTGATCACTATCAGTATTGAAAAAGGCAACACCGTCTTTGATGTTCCTTACAATTGCGAGACTACCTAATAAATCAAAAAGGGCATTTTCATCTAAATCAATTCCCTGATGGGATAATTCATCTGAAAGTGTTTCAAGAGGAATACTATCCAATCCCTCACCAGCCATTGCTGTTAAGAGATCAAGTACTGCATCTTTACTTGTTGCATTTTCCCTGATAAGATCCGCTAGTCGCATATTAGTTTTTCTTTGTACTAGTATACGTTTTTTCGTCTGGCTTAAAAGTCTGATACTTTGGTTTTTTCTTGCCTACATTACCTGGAGCATCTTCTGCCTTGTATGCTTTTAAACTTTCAAAGGCTTGCTTTAGTACAGCTTTGTTTACTTTGCCTTCTACTTGTGCTTCTTTAACCATTTTCAATGCTTTTAAATATGCATCTTCTTTCATTTCACGACCAGTGTCATCCACCATTGCATCAGCAGCATCGGCTCCACCAAACTCATCTTCTGGTGCGTCCATCTCTGGTGCATCCATATCTGGCATTGGGTCTTCTGCTGGAGCTTCTGGATCCATACCCATGTCCATGGACATATCGTCTGCTGGTGCTTGACCTTGTGCAACCATAAGAGCATTGTTAACACCATCATTTGCTGATTTAACTGCTTCTAGAGCTCCACCAATTGCCGCCTCAGCCGCCGCATTAAAGGCTTCTGCTTCTGCAAGTCCGATTTCTTCCTTCATTGCATTAGTAATTGACATTAGGTCTTCAACTTGCATACTTGCTAAGTTCTCAGCCATTTTTTGTAGATCATCAGCTACTTGCTTTGCCGCTAGTAGTACTTCTGCTTGATCTAAATCTGCTGATTCTTTAATCTTAATTTTCTTATCTGTTCTAGCTGGTGCTACTTCAGTAACTACTAGCTTCAATCCCTCTGCAATTAGCATAAGTTTTTGGAAGTTTTTATTGGATGCATCTACACCATTGCTACGCAGTTCCTCAAGTCTTGATTCAGTAACTTTTGCTACTTTTTGAATCTTCTCAAGTGGCATTTCAAAGTTGAAATCAATATTGAAAACCTCTGATAGCGTACGGTGAAGTTTTGCAAACTTTTTTTCTTGTAAATCGTTTAAAATCATGGTATACCTCGCTTTTATTGTATATAATGTATTTATGCTTTTGTGAATTTAATTGCAGATTAGATTAAGGACTTAATCTGTTTTTTAATACCACCAGCCTTGCTCATTGCCGCACTTTGTTTTGCAGAATAAACATCTTTCTTATAGGATTCTTTAATCATCTTACCGCGATATTTGTGTGTTGCCGCTTCAGTTAAGTAACTATTGTATCTGGAATCCAGATCTACAATCTTTTTAATTTTATTTGTATTTTCTGTTACTAAGTTTTTAAGAATTGACATTGCTGTTTCGAATAAACTAATATCTCTATAAAGAATATTGCCGTCAGCATCACTAATATCGTAAAATGTTTTCTGAAAGTTTTCAACTAAATGGCGTTTTTCCATTATAACGTTGTAACCGCCCATTGTGATATTACTATTTCTATTAGCAATCCCTACTGCTGTCATACTGTCTGTATTTCTATCTTCGTTAATTGTTTGTGCTACATTGGTTGTAGCATCTTCCAATTTTTTAAGGATATTAAACATCTCTTGACTGTTGGGATTTGCTGTAACGTGTGCCTTTACTTCTGAAGCTGATTCAGATAGTTTGGCAGGTTGGCCGCTCTCAGCGTCCTGCAATTTTTGTAAGATGGCTTTCATCTCTTGTGATTCTTGTGACATTATAAACTTCCTTTGGTTTTACTAAAATACGTTTTACCTTCACGACGTTCTCGCATTGCTACGCCTTTACTTACAAGGTCCTGTGCAACGGCTTGATTTCTTTCACTTAGGTCTGTTTTGCATACTTCTTCAGTCATGCTTTCCAGTACCTGATTTTCTAAATTACTAATTATAATACTGATGCCACCTGGGCACTCAACCATTTTCATTTATTTTACTCCTGCTAAGGATTTAAGTCTTTCTATTTCTGCATTTGCGTTCTGTATTTGTTGTGAATTGCTTTGAATGTTTGCATTGTTATCACTACGTTCTATATCGTCAGGATCTGCAACACCAGCCCCGCCTTGTCCGCCACCGGTTCCTGTAGGTTGAACATTACCACCCGCTACCGATCTCGCTTTGCCTGTTGAATCTCTTGCCTGATCTATATTCAAATTATTTGATCTACGATTTGCTATGTTATTTTTCTTCTGTGCATTTTGGTTACTACTGCCTGACATTTGTCCAGTTGAACCAGTTCCATAACCTGCTTCTTCAATATCTCTTTCTTTCAATTGATTCTTTTTAATTACGTCCACTAGTCTTTTTTCTAAATCATGTAAATGTTTTTTATTCTGTGCATCGGCATTATCGCCATCTAATTCATTCTTCTCTACGTCGGCAAGTAGAGCACTTATTAAGTCTTCACTGTGTGGATATTTGGCTTGTAGTCTCTTAATAGCATACTGTGTTTTTGGATCGAAGCCTGTTAGACTATCGTCATCAACAGCAGATTCGTTTGTTGGACTCATGTCTATGTTATCACTGAACTTATCATCATCCTCTGATTTAATTGCATCTACTAAGTTTAGTGTGTCACGGTAGTTCATGTTCTTAAGTTGTGTGCTAACTTCTTCTGCAGTCAGTTCAACACCAAACTTTACATTAGCATATTCAATTACTGTATCAATAATACTGTTGCCTTTTACATCCATTACTTTATCACCTTATCTTCTCGCTTTATTAAGTTGCTTTACAATCTTACTAGCAGGATTAATACGTTTTGTTCTTTGTGCTTTCTTTGTCATTCTAGCACCCTTACTAGCTTTTGTCTTCTTAAGAGTAAATCTCTTCTTTAAATCTATAGGAGCACTACATTGTGCTGGAGAGCTTACGACTCTGCCTTTACGTTTACCTACTGTACAACGAAATTTCTTAACGACTTTATTACCTCGTTTCGCAAAGACAAGTTTAGCCTCGCTAACTACCGTATTGTAAGCCTCTGTGAAAAACATTTATCCGCCCAATCCCGGAAGATTCAACAATAATAACACTACTGTTGAAAGTAATCCTGCAATAACTGTCGCCGCCGCACCGATAATAAGTTTATTACCACCTGCTTTGTCTGTCGCTTGTTTCTCAACTATCTTATTCATAGCCACTTCTAGGCGATCAAATCTCTTGTCTAAGTTGTCTAATTTTTCTTCCATAACGCGGTATCTCTCTGCACATAAATCTACATGGGCCTCGAGATTTTCACGCTCTAGTCTTGACTGTTGCATTGCCATCGTTTTTTACTTTTCCAACTAGTCTCTTAAAGAGCTGATTTTCCATTAAGTACTTCTTGTACGTTATATGTATTTATAAGAAAGTACTGGAAGTAAAGTATAAATTTTTACTTTCGGCATCTACAGTTTCAAAGTAATCAATTGTATTGTTTGTTTCGTCTAAACCATTGTTAACAGGCACACTATTACAGTCAGTGGTTGCCCAATATACAGGATCTTCTTCACGTTGCCATACTGCATCATGTTCACTAGCAAACTTTAGTTGCCAGACTGTGCCTGTACCTGTATAATTAGTACCAAAGTCGTAATCAGATAGGTCCTGTGTTTCTAATTTGTAAACACTTGACAATACTAACTGTGTTCTCATACTTAGAACTTGTATTAGGGTGTTTGTGTTTTGGGATTGTCGGTAAGTTTTGCTATTACCTTTGGGATTGCTGTCACCAGAATCAGTTATGTCTACTATAGTGTATGCAATTAAAAAGTTTATATCGCCGGAAAGAACTTCTCCGGGTCGTCTAGTACCGTGAACTTTTTGTGTCATGTTAGCCTTTAGCTAGTTTACTCAACGCATAACCGGCAGCAAATAATCCTGCACCCCTTGCCACTCTTTGTGCAATAGATTTCTTTTCTTCTTGATCTAAGTTTAGATTAGAATCTTTTGCATACTTGGCAAACAATGGCATTAGATCACTTCGTCTAGCATTCAAGGTAAAGTATCTATTAATTTGTGAACCCACTAATTGTCGTTGTTGTGTTCCCAAGTTATCCCAATTTTGTACTAGGCGTCTAGCCGCTTTTAGCTTTGGATCTTGGATCTTTAGATCTCTTTCAAGTTTAAAAAAGAACTGTTGTGCATCTGAATTGGAAGCAGTACCATTTTTAATCCTATCTAGAAATCTTTTAATTCTTGGTGTGTCTACATTTACCTTATTCATTAGTAGTTGGCTCTTATCGCCTGGCATTAATTCTGGACGTTGTAGACTGTATATTGTTTGGTACAAATCAGTACCACCTGGACTTGGATTATTAAAGTTGCCCAAAGCACGAGTTCTTTTTGCATACTCTTTGGCTACAGGAGCATAGTCATAGTCTTGACTCATAGCATATAAGCTCATTAGACTTACAAATGTATGATCACTAACACTTCTAGCACCTTCGCCAGCTATCTGGCTTCTACCACGGAACATACGAGCTTCACCAAGTGATTGAATAAAGGTTAGCTCTGGCTCAGGTAAACTGTGACCGCCTTCCATTAAACTCCACTCTGTTGAGGTATATTTCTTTTGCATTAACGAGTCCTCGTCATATTTGCCTGTGAGAAGTTTTTACGATTAACTAACTTAACATCGCCACCCACTACATAACCTTCACCACCAGCTCTGCCATCAGTTGTTGCTGTAATGTCTGCTGGTTGTTGATCTAGTTGATCAATAATATCATTCTTTACTTTCATAATATCACTAATAATTTTAAATACTGCTAGGAAAGCCTTTTCATGTTGTTGTATATACTGCAACAGTCTATCCTTCTTCTTAGCACTAATTTTTGCATTGCCTTCTACCCATTGTATAAAGTTTCCGCCTAATCCATCTAGTGTGCCTGCTTTTGTTTGATTGTTAATATAATCATATATCATATTACTAAAGTTCTTCATCTGTAACTCTGCTGGAACGTCAAACATTGCATCAATTTGTCCTGCATTACTGCTAACAAATGATTCTAGTTGATCCAATCCTGCCGCATCTATTTGTGCAGGGTGTGTAACTACTACTGGTGGAACTACTAACAGTCCACCGCCAACAAATTTAGTTGCATCTACTTTGCCTGTGTTGCCATCTAAATCAATATAAGCATGTAATACAACACCAGCACTTGAGTTTGCAATCTGTTGTCCAATCCTACTATTAGGATCTACACTATATTTTGTAGTATTAGGTGCGAACACTAGGCGTCCTTTTTCCTCTTTTGGTGTGTCAAAGTATAATAGATCACCATGTACAAAGCCTCTATAGTTTGAAGGAGTAGCATTTTCAAATTCACTCCATACATTTCTCATACGGCCTGCAAAGTCTTTTTTGTTTTGGATGTCTTTTGGAGTTGCGTCTGGTTTCATCTTACGATTAAGAAACATATCAGCTAACTGATCTGCACTTGTTACTCTACCATTATATGTTGAAGCACTGAATCCGCTTTTATCTGTAAGTATAAACTCACCTGCTTCATTACGCCCAAATATAACTGCTGGAGAACCGTCCCATTTGATAGTTGCATCACCTGGACTTGATTCCATTTTACGCAGAGTCATTAAACTACGTTTTGCTCCTTCACTACCGTCCCAAAGAATTAAATCTTCAACGTGTTGAATGCGAGCTGCCTCTGATAATTTTTTTGTGTTTGGAGTGTATAGGTTATCAGGCTGAACTAGACGCTGTAATCTACTATTACGGTTACGTCTCTTCTTTGAACCTACAATGATGTCTTCTATTCTCATACTTAATCTCTAATCTTTTTAATTCCTCGCATAAATCTGTCAGCATCTCTGTTCTTAATGCTTAACATCACACGTTTATGCAAGTCGGTAGCCACTTCTGAATCATACTGTTGATCAATCATCTCTAATAAATGAATAATACTACTGATTGCATTAACACCTCTACTTTCAAGTAGATTAGTTTTGTGTTTGCTAGGAGCAATACTATTGATTTCTTCTAATAATGATCTTGTACGTTTTTTCATGACTAGTTATCCTTACTATGTGTATTTAGCTATTATTGTTACTTTAGTCTTGCTTCTTAAGGATACTTCTCATCCTATCCACATTGCCTACTGCTTTTTCAACTGCCATGTTCTCTGATAAATTGTTATCATGTCCTTTAAGTTGGGACTGTCTTTTAAGTTTATCGTGTATTGCACTTGTATTGTTTACAGGATTTGCATCTGCCTCATCATCATCTAAGTCTGTAATCCTTAAACCCTCTACATCAAAGTTTAGATCAACCTTAGATCCAACACCAGCACTACTACGAGTCTTCATAAACTGTATCTGATATCTACCACGTTCTCGCATTGCATTACTAGTAAAGATACCAATAACATTATCTGCTGTCTGGATTTTACTTAAACCACCTGAGATATGAGAATGATCAAACTCTACTTCTTCAACTGCACTACGATTCAACTGTGAGGCTGTTGCAAATAACAATTGATGTTCCACACTAAAGTTACGCAATTCCTCACTTACAAACTTATCCTTAATAAACAAGTCGCTTGGTGGAACCTTACGTTGTGCAGGCATCATTAGATCCAAGTAGTCAACTAACATTGCATCAATCTTAATGTTGTTCTTTACTTCAAATTCTTTCATATAACTGTTTAGATCATTAACAGTAATACCATTGGGTAACTGTACAATTTGCAGTACTCCTGCTTTCTTACCTGCCATACGAACTTTTAAGTCTACATCACTAACATTACGGAATACTTCTTTTGTATTCATACCAGTAATCATACTATCAAGACGCATACTACATAGTTCTTCACTAAGTTCTAAACTAATATAGATAACATTATGTCCTTCCAATGCCCAGTTCAATGCCAAGTTCTGTAGGAATAAACTTTTACCACCACCAGATGCGGCCGCAAATATGTTTAGTTCGCCTCTATTGAAGCCACCATACAGTTTGTGATCTACTGCTTTCCAGCCTGTACTTGTACCACCACGTGCAGAGCGTACTCTTTCAATACGTTCACTAGGAGATTCCCAATAGTTAGTACCCATGTGTTTCGCAAGTCCAACTTGTACTGCATCTTTTACAAGTTTCTCGACAGCACCAAACTCACCCTTTTCCAGTAAGTCAGTACTCTTTAGGATAGCACCTTCAAGAGCTTTTTGCTTACAGAAGTTTTCAAACTCATCTGCAAACCATTTCTTATGTCTATCATCTACATCAGGGATACCTGCAAGTTCTAATCCTGTTGTTGCCATTAACTGTTCACGTTTAGGCAAGGCACCATATTCATTAGCATGTTCTTGTATAAACTCAACACTCTTTCTAAGTGTTCTATCAAAATACTCTGGACTCATAATGTTATTAACACGGACAAATAAGTCTTGATCCTGTGCTAGGAATTCTACAAATAGTTTTTGTATTTCTAATCCATAGTCTTTGTGTTCTGTGTTCATATTTCCCTCACTTACAATATTTCTGTGCCAGTAGTTTTATCTTAGTTGGATTGCTTATAGCACCGTCCAGTATACTACGAACTGTGAACAATCTACCATATCGTTCCAGAGCATCTCCGGCGTCTTTACAATCAGTCCATTCAGGAAAACTAACACTCCAACCTCTGTCGATTGCTGTGTTGACTGCCTTAATTCCTGCAAAATCTTTATCTGCCAATAGTATAACACGCTTCTGTAAGTTGTCAATAATATTGGCCTGATCATCATTTATACTATTGCTTCCAATAGCAATGCCATCAGTTACAATAGCATCTAATGGACCTTCAGTAACAATAACAATATTTTTGTCTTTTGTCTGTCTATCTAATCCGTATATAAAGTTATTCTTAGGTTGCTGATTATAATACTTGGGCATTCCTTCAGGCGGCTTACCAATCCAACGTGCAGTATAACCCACCACTTTTCCTTTATAATGAAACGGAATTACAAAGCGACTCTTCATCCTACCCGGAGTCGAAGCCGGACTAAACATAAATCTTCCATCATCAATATTAAATCCACGACTATGTATGTACTCAACTGCTTTTATAAAGTCTAGATTTACCTCACCTTTGTAATCGTTAATTGGTTGGGTGCCTTCCGGCAATGCCATTTCTTCCCAATCAATTACAACAGGAGCCGATCTAGCCTCTTTCCTTAGTAGGATAGTAGCAACATCTTCTTCTCTTAATAGTTCTAGTTGTAATCTTTGTACATCGCTCTCGTCAGCACCAAATCGTAATAGTAGTCTTTTAACTCTATTACTAATGCCTTTGCCAGGACTCCAGCCAGTCTTATAACCACAGTTAAAACAGTTATAACTGAACTTGTCTTCCT
>Ga0102814_10001217_pt1 | contig 18419 bp, 16 predicted proteins | sample ColrivemetaGS741_FD_79112 | JGI IMG/M metagenome (GOLD analysis project Ga0102814, IMG submission 79112) | Estuarine microbial communities from the Columbia River estuary - Flood tide ETM metaG S.741 | ecosystem: Environmental > Aquatic > Marine > Intertidal zone > Estuary | place: USA... | reverse complement strand
TTATATTTTGGTCGCTTGTGTTATTGCAAAGGTGAAACAGGCTATTATGAAATAAAAGAAGGGACATTCAACCTTTCAAAAATAACAGAAGATTCTTTAAATATTACCATTGAATTTAACATAGCTGAAGTACCTCAAATTATTTCAAAAATTGATGAAACTATTTCTTTAAAAGGAAATGCAACTAAATAGTTGCATTTAACAGCATTTTCTTAAATTTGCGCATCATTTAAAGGATAATTACCATGTTACAAGTAGCATTTATTAGAGAAAACAAAGAAATTGTTTTAAAAGGTTTAGCTAAAAGAAATTTTAAAAACGCTTCAGTATTAGTTGAAAAAACAATATTGGCTGATGAAGAACGCAGAGCTATTCAAACTGAATTGGACGCACTATTAGCGGAGTCTAATAAATTATCGAAAGATATTGGGATGTTATTCAAAGCGGGGGAAACTCAAAAAGCGGATATTTTAAAGAAAAAAACAGTTCAATTAAAAGATCAATCTAAAGATTTAACTGAAAAACTTCAAAATAAAGCAATAGAATTAGAAGAATTATTGTTCTTAATCCCAAATATTCCTAATGAAATTGTGCCTGTAGGAACATCGGCTGATGATAATTTAAATATATTTCAAGAAGGTGAAATTCCAGTTTTACACAAAGACTCTTTACCTCATTGGGAGTTAGCCAAAAAATATGATATCATTGATTTTGAACTTGGTAATAAAATTACAGGAGCAGGATTTCCAGTTTATAAAGGTAAAGGCGCAAAATTACAACGCGCTTTAATCAATTATTTTTTAGATAAAAATACTGCTGCAGGTTATGATGAAGTTCAGGTTCCACACTTGGTAAATGAAGCTTCTGGTTTTGGAACTGGGCAATTGCCAGATAAAGAAGGTCAAATGTATCATGATGTCCAAGATAATTTATACTTAATTCCTACTGCAGAAGTACCAGTAACCAATATTTTTAGAGATGTAATTTTAAAAGAAGATGAATTTCCTATCTGCAAAACTGCTTATACTCCTTGTTTTAGACGTGAAGCTGGATCTTATGGAGCACATGTTCGTGGTTTAAATAGATTACATCAATTTGATAAAGTTGAAATTGTACGAATTGAACATCCTACTAACTCTTACGCAGCTTTAGACAGTATGGTAAATCACGTTAAAGGGATTTTACAAGAATTAAATCTACCATATAGAATTTTACGTTTATGTGGTAGTGATATGGGCTTTACTTCATCTTTAACATATGATTTTGAAGTTTTTTCAACAGCACAAGACCGTTGGTTAGAGGTGAGTTCAGTTTCAAACTTTGAAACATTTCAGGCGAACCGATTAAAACTTCGTTTTAAAAATAATGAAGGGAAAAGCGAATTAGCGCATACACTTAATGGAAGTTCTTTAGCATTACCAAGAGTTGTAGCTGGTTTATTGGAAAATTGCCAAACTCCTGAAGGTATAAAAATACCTAAAGCTTTAGTGCCTTATTGCGGATTTGAACTAATTAATTAGACTGAACAGCAATCATTAATTTTTTATAATGGTTCATTTCAATTAATGCATCAAAATATGCGTTAATTTGGCCTTTTCTCATAAATTTTAATGATTCCTTTTTAGCTATGTTATATTGGTATATTAATTCTTTCATTTTAGTATAATTTAGTTAATTTATACTGTGAAGACAATTTCCGTGCCAAAATGTTACATCTCAATTTTGAAATTGACATCCATTTATAAAAACTTTAACACTTGTTTGGTTATCTTTGATTGAATAAAAAAAGCACATGCGTTTATATATACTCATATTATTTTGTTGTTTTTCCTTGAAAAACTATGCTCAGGATCAGCAATTAGCATTTCAATATTTCAGAAATGGCGAATATGAAAAAGCAGCTTCTATTTATAAACCTCTTCACCAACAAAACCCTTACAACTCAGTTTATTTAACTTATTTAATTGACTGTTATCAACAACTTCAACAATTTGACGAAGTTGTTACACTTGTTAATAAACAACTTTCAACCTATAAAAATCAAGAATATTTATTTGTTGAAATTGGATACAACTACCAGTTACAATATAACCAAATAAAAGCTGAAGAATATTATAAAAAGGCAATTGAAGCAATAACTATTTCTCCAAATTTTGGATATATAATTGGCAAAACATTTCAAGATAATCATTTATTAGATTATGCCCTTTTAGCTTATAAAAAAGCAATGGAAATAAACTCCAATTCTAACTATAATTTTCAAATTGCTTTAATTTATGGTGAAAAAGCGGAGATTGAAAATATGTTCAATACTTATATTGAAATGGTTTCAGATAATGATACTTTTCTACCATCAATCAAAAATTATATTGGGAGATACATTACTGATGATGCTGAAAATGAAGCAAATGTAATATTGCGAAAATTGTTATTAAAGCGTATTCAAAACAATCCGGAAATTAGGTGGAACAATTTGCTAAGTTGGCTTTTTATGCAGCAAAAAGATTATACTAAAGCCTTAGTTCAAGAAAAAGCTATTTTTAAAAGAAATGCTATAGATATAAATCCCATTTTTGAAATAGGCAAAATTGCTTTTGAAGATAATAACTATGAAGCTGCTAAAAATTGCTTTGTTTTTGTTTTAGAAAATAACAAGGATTTAGAAACTGAACTAACTTCAAAATTGTATTTACTTGAAATTGATTTGAATTCTAATGTTAGCTATGAAAATATTGAAAATCAATTTCAACAATTATTTATTCAATATGGTAAAAACATAAATACCATTGGTATTCAGACCACTTATGCAGAATTTTTAGCTTTCAAAAGAAATAACCCTGAAAATGGAATTTCCATTTTAAAGGAGGCTTTAAAATTTCCTTTGAATGAATTTCAAATAGGACATTTAAAAACGAAATTGGCTGATATACTTGTGTTTACAGGAAAATTTAGCAGTGCTTTAATTTATTATACTCAAGTTCAAAATGATTTGAAAAATCACACTATTGGGCAGGAAGCTAGATTTAAAATCGCACAAACATCTTTCTTTAAAGGTGATTTTGAATGGGCACAATCCCAATTAAAAGTATTGAAAAATTCTACTTCACAATTGATTGCAAATGATGCTTTAGACTTGAATTTACTTATTACAGATAATGCCGTAAAAGACAGTTTAAAAATTGCGTTAAAAAAATATGCACTTGCCGATTTGTTAACATTTCAAAATAAAAACAAGGAAGCTATTGATGTTTTACAAGAAATTTTAAATAATTTTAAGGGGCATCCAATTGAGGATGAAACACTTTTTAAACAAGCTCAATTATTTGAAAAGTTGCATATATTTGATAAGGCAGAACAAAATTATTTACAAATAATAACTATTAATAAAAATGACATTTTAGCTGATGACGCTCATTATTATTTAGCGGAATTGTATTTAAACAAGCTCAATAATATTGAAAAAGCAAAAGAATTTTATCAAAAAATTATTTTTGAATATCCTTCAAGCATTTTTTTAGTTGATGCCAGAAAAAAATTCAGAAATTTGAGAGGAGATGATATAAATTAAACCCTTTACCTAAACAAAATCTAAAACAACTTAATAAATATGTATATATATAACGTAACAACTAATGTTGATGAATCAATTCACGATGATTGGTTACATTGGATGAAGTCAAAACATATTCCTGATATGCTTGCCACAGGAAAATTTTCTGTAGCAAAAATGAGTTTAGTATTAATTGAAGAAGAAATGGGCGGAACTACATATGCAGTACAATACACAACAGATAGTGTTGAAACCCTTCATACATATTATAAAGAAGATGCTGCAAAATTACGCGAAGAAGCCTTTCAATTATTCAAAGATAAAATTGTAGCTTTTAGAACTGAATTAAAAGTAATTAATGAACAATTTAGTGTAAGTGTAAACAACTAATTTTATGAGTGTAAAAGCAAAAAAACACCTAGGACAACATTTTTTAACTGACGAATTAATTGCCCAACAAATTGCAGATAGCTTATTGGGAAATAGCTATAAAAATGTGTTGGAAATTGGTCCAGGAATGGGTGTTTTAACAAAGTATTTACTTAAAAAAAGTTTTACAACTCATGTTATTGAAATTGATACTGAGTCAGTGGAATATTTGAAAGTCCATTATTTAAATTTAGCTGATAAAATTATTTCAAAAGATTTTTTAAAAATTGATTTAACGGAATATTTCGGAAACGAACAAGTAGCAATAATTGGGAATTTCCCTTATAATATTTCAACGCAAATTGTTTTTAAAACACTTGAAAACAGGCATCAAATTCCAGAATTTGCTGGTATGTTTCAAAAAGAAGTAGCTTTAAGAATTGCAGAAAAAGAAGGTAGTAAAGTTTATGGAATTTTATCTGTACTTACGCAAGCATTTTATGATGTTGAATACTTATTTACTGTTCCTCCAACAGTTTTTAATCCGCCACCAAAGGTTGATTCTGGAGTTATTAGGCTTGTTAGAAAAGAAAACTACACACTTCCTGTTAATGAAAAACTTTTTTATAAAGTAGTGAAAACAGCTTTTCAACAACGAAGAAAAACACTTCGAAATAGTTTAAAAACTTTGAATTTATCAGATAGTTTAAGAGAAGATAGTATCTTTGCAAAACGCCCAGAGCAATTATCTGTTCAGGAATTTATCAATCTCACTTCAAAAATAGAGAACGATGCCATTTGAAATTACAAAAGAATATCTATTAAAAATTCAACAATTAATTGCTGAAGATAGTGAAGATGCGCTTTTAGCACTGTTAGAAGAAGTGCATTATGCTGATATTGCTGAAATTATTGAAGAATTAGAATACAATGAAGCTATCTATATAATTAAGTTATTAGAAAGCGATGTGACTTCTGAAATAATTGCTGAGTTAGATGAAGATACAAGAGAAAATATTTTAAAAGGCCTTTCTTCTAAAGAAATTGCTGAAGAAATTTCTGAATTAGATACTGATGATGCGGCCGATATTATCTCTGAACTTTCCGACAAGCAAATAAAAGAAGTTATTTCTCATATTGAAGATGAGGAACATGCAAAAGATATTATTGAACTTTTACGGTATGATGAAGATACAGCTGGGGGTTTAATGGCAAAAGAGCTTGTTAAAGTAAATGAAAACTGGAATGTGCTTACTTGTGTAAAAGAAATGCGTGCACAAGCTGAAGAAGTTTCAAGAGTGCATTCAATTTATGTAGTTGATGATAATGACATTTTAAAAGGTCGTTTATCACTTAAAGATTTACTAACAACCTCAACAAAAACAGCAATAAAAGATGTTTTTATTAAAAAAGTAGACTCTGTAAATGTAAATGATGACGCTGAAGATGTTGCTAAAATTATGCAAAAATACGATTTAGAAGCTATTCCTGTGGTTGATGAATTAGGTCGTTTAGTAGGAAGAATTACTATTGATGATATTGTTGATGTAATAAAAGAAGAAGCCGAAAAAGATTACCAAATGGCAGCGGGTATTTCACAAGATGTAGAAGCCGATGATACAATTTGGGAACTAACAAAAGCACGATTACCTTGGTTAATTTTAGCCTTGTTTGGTGGTTTTGTGAGTGTCTCCATTTTAGGAGGATTTCAAGGAGCTATGACAGATTTTCCCGTATTATTCTTTTTCACTCCTTTAATTGCTGCAATGGCTGGTAATGTTGGAGTGCAATCTTCCGCTATTATTGTACAAGGTTTAGCAAATGATAGTTTACGTGGCTCGGCATGGAACCGCTTATTAAAAGAAGTTTCACAAAGCTTGATAAATGGTTTTGTATTGGCGGCACTATTGATGTCGGCAGGCATGTTTTTTCTGGGCTTCGAATTAAAAGTGGGGATAACTGTTGCTGTTTCTCTTATTTCTGTAATTATTATTGCCTCTATAATTGGTACATTTGTTCCAATTATTTTGGATAAACGTGGGATTGATCCAGCCTTAGCTACTGGTCCGTTTATAACAACAAGTAACGATATTTTAGGAATTTTAATTTACTTTTCAATAGCAAAATTGATTTTAGGTTTTTAATATTGAAATTTTTTAAACAAATCCCACAATACAACTCCAACACTAACCGAAATATTTAAAGAGTGTTTGGTTCCAAGTTGGGGTATTTCAATACAATAATCACTTTCCGAAACAACTTTTTGCTGAACTCCTTTCACCTCGTTTCCAAAAATAACTGCATATTTTTGATTTTGTATAATTGAAAAATCTTGTAACATTGTACTTTTCTCAGCCTGTTCAATAGCAAGTACTTTTATCTTTTCTTCTTTCAACTTTTCAACCAACTCAAGCGTATCTTCAACATATTCCCATTCAACAGAATCTGTGGCTCCTAAAGCAGTTTTATGAATATCTTTATGTGGTGGTTTTGCAGTAATACCACACAAATAAATTTTTTCAATTAAAAAAGCATCACTGGTTCTAAATACCGAACCAATATTATTTAAACTTCTAATATTATCTAACACAACAACTAAAGGAATTTTTGATGTTTGTTTAAACTCTTCAACATTCAATCTGCCTAATTCACTATTTTTTAGCTTTCTCATTATTTTTGAATTTGGAAATTCGTAATTGATAATTCGTAATTATTAATTAAAAATGTAACTTCGCAAAACTAACTTAATTTCTTAAAAAATTGGCGGCAAAAGACAAGAAAGTCACTCCTTTAATGAAACAATACAATGCAATAAAGGTGAAATATCCTGATGCAATGTTACTATTTAGAGTAGGAGATTTTTATGAAACTTTTGGTGAAGACGCTAAAAAAGCTTCCAAAGTTTTGGGAATTATTTTAACCAAACGTGGTGCGGGTAGTGAAACTGAAACTGCTTTAGCTGGCTTTCCACACCATTCATTAAACACATATCTTCCAAAATTGGTAAAAGCAGGGATGCGTGTTGCTATTTGCGATCAGTTGGAAGATCCAAAAATGACAAAAACTATTGTAAAACGTGGCGTTACAGAATTGGTAACTCCTGGTGTTGCTTTAAATGATGAAGTTTTACAATCCAATACAAATAATTTTTTAGCCGCAATTCACTTTGGAAAAAAATACATTGGAATCTCTTTTTTAGATGTTTCAACAGGTGAATTTTTAACAGCCCAAGGAAACTCTGAATACATTGATAAACTACTTCAAAATTTTAATCCAAGTGAAGTGTTGGTTCAAAAACAATTCAAAAATAAGTTCAATGAATTATTTAGTAATCGCTTTTATACATTTTATTTAGAAGATTGGATTTTTCAGGCTGAATATGCTTTGGAAACTTTAACCAATCATTTTAAAGTAAAAACATTAAAAGGTTTTGGAGTTGATGATTTAAATGAAGGTATTATTTCGTCTAGCGCTATTCTATTCTATTTGTCTGAAACACAACACAATAAATTAGACCATATTTCGGTAATTAACAGAATTTCTGAAGATAATTATGTGTGGATGGATCGTTTTACCATTCGAAATTTAGAATTATACAATTCAACTTCTATAAATGCGGTTACTTTATTAGATGTTATTGATAAAACTATTTCACCTATGGGTGGAAGATTGCTAAAAAGATGGTTGGCATTACCGCTAAAAGATATTAATCGTATTAAAAAGCGTCACGATATTGTAAAATATTTAATTGATAATGACGATTTTTTTGAACTCGCTACCTATCAAATTAAACAAATAAGTGATATTGAAAGATTAGTTTCAAAAGTAGCAACCGGAAAAGTGAACCCTCGTGAAGTTGTATTGCTTAAAAATTCACTAAACGCAATAATTCCTATAAAAGAAGCTGCTGAAAAAAGTGATAACGAATCTTTAAAAATAATTGGAGAACAATTACAAAACTGTAACACACTTCGTGAAAAAATTTCAAAAACTTTAAATGAAGATGCGCCTGTAAATATTAACAAAGGAAATTCAATTACTGAAGGTGTTTCAAAAGAATTAGATGATTTAAGAGCTATTTCAACTCGTGGAAAAGATTATTTAGATGAAATGCTGGCTCGTGAAATTGAAAATTCTGGTATAACTTCATTAAAAATTGCCTTCAATAATGTATTTGGCTATTATATTGAAGTTAGAAACACACATAAAGATAAAGTACCTGCTGAATGGATTCGTAAGCAAACCTTGGTAAATGCCGAGCGTTATATTACTGAAGAACTAAAAGAATACGAAACTAAAATATTAGGCGCAGAAGAAAAAATAAGCAAAATTGAACATGAACTTTTTGCTGAATTAATAAGTAATTTATTAGATTACATCCAGCCAATACAACTTAACGCCCAATTAATTGCTCAAATAGATTGTTTAATTTCATTTGCTGATATTGCAAAGCAAAACAATTATGTACGTCCGCAAATGGATGAAAGCACTGATTTGGAGATTAAAAATGGCCGTCATCCTGTTATTGAAAAGCAATTGCCAATTGGTGAAGAATATATTGCAAACGATGTTGTTTTAAACAGAAATTTACAACAAATTATTATGATTACTGGTCCTAATATGAGTGGTAAATCAGCTATTTTACGTCAAACAGCTTTAATTGTTTTGTTAGCTCAAATGGGGAGTTATGTTCCTGCTCAAAATGCTCGAATTGGTATAGTAGACAAAATTTTTACCAGAGTTGGTGCTAGTGATAATATTTCAATGGGCGAATCTACTTTTATGGTAGAAATGAATGAAACTGCAAGTATTCTGAACAACATTTCAGAAAGAAGCTTGGTGTTATTAGACGAAATTGGACGAGGAACTAGTACGTATGATGGTATTTCAATTGCTTGGGCAATTTCAGAATATTTACATGAACATCCTTCAAAAGCAAAAACGTTATTTGCTACGCATTATCACGAATTAAATGATATGACCAATACTTTTGAGCGTATTAAAAATTTCAATGTTTCAGTAAAGGAATTAAAAGATAAAGTTATTTTCTTGCGAAAATTAGTTTCAGGAGGCAGTGAACATAGCTTTGGTATTTACGTAGCAAAATTAGCAGGAATGCCCTCTTCTGTAATTCATAGAGCCACAAAAATGTTGAAGCAATTAGAAAAAAATCATACAAATTCTGACATAAAAGAAACTTTAAAAACTACTGCTGAAAATGACATGCAATTAAGTTTTTTTAAATTAGATGACCCTTTATTAGAAAATATTAAAGAAGAAATTTTATCTACAAACATTGATACACTTACACCAATTGAAGCTTTAATGAAATTGAATGAAATAAAGCGGATGTTAACGAAAAAATAATTCTACCAATAATCCTTTAACATTTTTTTGACATTAATTTTAATTACCTTTGTTCATTCTAAAGTATAAAATCATGTATTTATTTATTAGTGGTGGAGAAATATTTGTAATTTTATTAATTACTGTAATGCTTTTTGGAGCAGATAAATTACCTGAAATTGCTCGCGGATTAGGAAAAGGAATGCGTCAAATTAAAGACGCTACAAATGATATTAAAAGAGAAATTCATAACAGTGCTGAAAAACATAATATTGATATTGATGTGGCCGCAAAAGTACGTGATGAAATTAGCAAAGTAACTGACAATGTTGAAGATTATACCAGACCTGTTAAAAAAATAAAAGATACTATTATTGATGATATTACTGGGCCTATAAAAAGAAATTTATAATTGGAATTTCTTAATGCACTTATAAAATACGACAAGCAGCTTTTACTTTTTCTTCATTCTAAAGGAAATACCACTTGGGATTCTTTTTGGATTTTTATAACTGATCCTATTCATTGGACACCTTTATTTTTAGTTTTATTTTTAGTTAGCTACAAAGCCTTTGGTGTTAAAAAATCTGTGCTAATTTCTCTTTTTATAGCTCTTGGTACAATTAATTCTTTGTTAATTGTGACCATTATTAAAAATTATATTAAAAGATTAAGACCAATAAATGATAATAGCATTAATAATTGTATTAGAGTATTAATTGAAACTCGGGACTATAGTTTTGTCTCAGGACATTCAACTGTTTCCTTTACAATTGCCTTCCTGTTTTATTTTATTTTTAACAAAACTCACAAATTCTCTTTTATCATTTTTTTATTTCCTTTGCTATTTGCTTACAGCAGAATTTATTTAGCAGTACATTTTCCTTTGGATATTTTATTTGGAATGCTTTTAGGATATATAGTTGCCTTCCTAATTTTCAAATTAATAAACTTTGTAGTGTTGAAAAAATAATTATTTTACCCTACTAATTGTTAATCCATCTCTAATTGGTAACAAAACAGTTTCAATTCTAGTATCTGAATTCAACAACTTGTTATACTTTAAAATTTGTTCTGTATCTATATCATTAGGCTCTAATTTTTCAATAACCTTCCCGTTCCACAAAACATTATCTGATAAAATAATACCTCCTGAATTCATTTTTTCAATAATTAAATGAAAGTAGTTAACGTAATTAGATTTATCGGCATCAATAAAGACCAAATCAAACTTTTCATTTATAGTTGGAATTATTTCCAAAGCATTACCTATTATTTGCTGAATTTGATTGTTAAAAGTAGAAGCTTCAAAATATTTTTTACTAAAAGATTCTAACTCCTCATTTTTATCAATGGTAAGTATTTTACCATTTTGTTGCATTCCTTCAGCTAAACACAATGCTGAATAACCTGTATATGTACCAATTTCAAGAATATTTTTTGGGTTTATTATTTTTGAAATCATTGACAAAATCCTCCCTTGGTATGCTCCACTTAACATTCTAGGGTTTAATACTTTCTGCCAGGTTTCTTTACTTAGTTGTTGTAATAAAACTGGTTCTTGTTGTGAATGACTCACTACATATTCATCTAATTTTTCAGGTAAAAAATTCATTTCTTTTATTTACAAAAATAAAAAAACGGAACCTAATTTAGTTCCGTTTTTAAATTAAACAATATTTTTAATTTTTGGAAATTAATTCCTGTTCCATTTGTTCCTTTTCCTTTTCACATAAACACCTTTTTTCAGCACCATTTTTGTTTTTATATTTTTCATAACATTTAGTCATAACTCCATTTTGTTTTGAATATAAACCACATTTTTCGCAAAGAAATAAATGAATATTTAATTTTATAATTTCCCAAAAACCGGCCTCTTTATATTGACTTTTATCGCAAATTGTTGTTGCTTCGTCACAATTTATTTTCATTATTTATACTCTTTTAATTTTTAAACCAATTATCTTCCATACATTTTCTTAACTGCGTTCTGGCTCTGTGAATTATTACCCAAAGATTGGACGATGTTATATCTAACTCCTTACATATATCTTCAGTTTCAATTTCTTGTATTGTTTTCATTCTGAAAACGATTGCATATTTCTCTGGTAGTTTATTTAAGCATTTTTCTAGAGCAACTGTTAACTCTTCATTTTCAATATTCTTTTCTATTTCATTATTCCAAGATGAAGGAACGCGTTCTTCAATCCATTCACCTTCTCTTTCTCCATCATTATAAAAATTCATTTTTACTTCAGCTTTCCCTTTTGCTGAATTAGTTTTTCTATAATAGTCTATTATTTTTCTTTTTAAAATAGAAACTAACCATGTTCTTTCACTTGCCAAACCCTGAAAATTTTTAATTCCTTTTAGCCCAGCAAAAAAAGTCTCTTGTACAAGATCTTTAGCTATCTCATGATTATTAACTCTGCCAATTGTATAATTATACAAATAATCTGCATGAAGTTTTACCCAATTATCGGGGCTAAGCTGATGTTTTTCTTTTGGCATTTTTTTAGTACTTAATAGCTAAAATAATTTATTTTAGCTAACCTTACTTGCATATTTGCTCAATAAAGCAAATAATTTTATTCTATCAATTGGTTTTGATAAATACTCATCAAAACCATTTTTTAAAGCTGAAACTTTATCAGACTCCATTGCAAAAGCTGAAAGTGCAACTATTGGAATGTTAGGTTTTATTTTTTTAATAATCCCCAAAGCCTCAATACCATTCATTACTGGCATTTTAATATCCATGAGTATTAAATCAATATCATTATGACTTTGTGCTAACTCAACTGCTTCTTTACCGTTAAAAGCTTCAATGATTTTTATTTTAGTGTTTGAAAACAGTTCTGTAATATATAACATGTTATACTCTTCATCTTCAGCAATAAGAATAGTAAGATCCATATCTTCAATAGGTGTTAGTGTAGGTTTAATATCAATTACGGTAGTAATAGGTTTTTCATTTGATTTTGTATATGGGATTGTAAAATATACTGAAGTCCCATTTTTATCAGATTCCAACCATATTTTCCCTTGAAATAATTCAATAAATTTTTTGGTTATAGCTAAGCCTAAACCTGTTCCTTTACTTTGTTTTTTAAGGCTCAGTTCTGCCTGCATAAATCTATCAAAAATTACTGATTGAAACTCTTTTTCAATTCCAATTCCTGTATCTTTTACAAAGAAGAGCAGTGTAGATTCATCCTTCATTTCATACCCAAATTCTATCCCTCCATTTTCAGTAAATTTAAATGAATTTGAAAGTAAGTTAATTAAAACCTGATTTAACTTTGAACCATCAATTTCAATAATGGATTTTCTACTATCCAACCCCTTTTTACATATTAAATTTAAATAATTATCAGATGCTGTTTGCTTATAAAAATCATACAAATCATCTACTAAATTATTTAAACAAGTACTTTCATAATTTAATTTTACTACACCTGCTTCAATTTTAGAAATATCTAAAATATCATTTACAATTGTTAATAATTGCCTACTGCTATTTACTACTATATTAGCATATCTTTTTCTGTCAAATTCAGATAAATTTGGATTTAAAGAAAGTTCTGAAAAACCAATAATTCCATTCATTGGTGTTCTAATTTCATGGCTCATATTTGCCAAAAATGAAGATTTTAATTTATCTGATTCTTGTGCTTTTATTACTGCTGCCCTAAGCTCAGTTTCTATATTTTTTCTCTGTATACTAACACTAATTTGATCAGAAACAAATTCTAATAATTGCAAATCATTTCTGTGATACGCCTTTTCATTGTTATAACTTTGCACAGCTATAGCTCCGATAGGTTTTCCTTGAATTCTTAATGGTACACCAACCCAAATTTTGGATTCTTCACCTACTAAATCAACTAAGCCATCAGCTATTATTTTTTTGTGCTCTTGATTGGTTACCATTAATGGTTTGTTCGTTTTAATAACATAACCTGTTAAGCTTTTTTCAGCAGGAAATTCTATTAAATCTTCTTTTTCATCAACCATTATAGGCATTTTTATCATATCAGTTTCCTCATTGTACAATCCAATATAAAAATTTGTAGTATCAATAATTTTGTTAAGTTCGTTTTTAATGTATAAACTGAATTCATTAAAATCATCAATAGACGAAGCTGCTTTTGAAATATTGTAAAGAACATTTTCTAATTGTTCCTTTTTAACACGATCTGAAATATCACTAACAACCGCATGGATGGTAACTGAATTATCAATATCATAAATTTTTGTAAGAGTAACTTCCGCTTGGAATACCTGGCCATTTTTACGCTGATGTTCCCATCTAAACCTATTAAAACCATTTTCAATGGTAATTCCAATGAATTTTTCAGCTTTAATAAATGAGTTACTACCATCCGATTGAAATTCAGGTGAGATTTGTGAAGGATGTAATTTTAATACAGATTCTTTATCATCGTATCCAAACATTTTTAAGGTTGCCTCATTACAATCTAAAAATAATCCATTTTTAAGAACCATTACGGAATCTATAGATTTTTCAAATATGTCTTTATATTTTTTTTCGGACTTTTCTAATAGTTTTCGCGCTTTAATTCTTTCAGTAATATCATCAACTAAGCATGCTGCTCCTATTATATTATTTTCAGTATCCTTTAATGTAACGCTATACCAATCGCAAATAATAATTTTGCCGTTTTTTGTAATATTTTCATTGGTTTGCCTAAAACTATTATTTTGAATAAAGGAAGTTTCTCTTAACCTCTTCATTTCCTCTAATAAATATGGAGGTGTTAATAAATCTTTATTTGATTTCCCTATTACTTCTTCCGCTTTATAACCAAATATTCTTTCTGCCGAATTATTCCATTCTAAAATATTGAAATCTAAATCCCATATAATAGATGCTAATGGTGTGTTATTAAATTGATCTTTTAGTTGTTGATTGCTCTTAAATAATAAATCTTCAGCTTTTTTTTGCTCAGTAATATCTTCAACAATTCCCTGTACATTGGTTATTTTACCTCTCTCATTTCTAACAACATCAATATTTGCTTTAACCCATTTTATGTTTTTATTTTTGGTTATAATTCTATATGGTTTAAGCTTAATAGTAGTTCTATCTTTACTTTTTACTAACTCAAAAACTTGATCTCTAATAGCTTCTAAATCTTCAGGATAGACAATTTCATGAATTTTAATTTTTCCTGACAAAAATTCTTTATAATTGTAACCAAAAAGCTCAATACAATTTTCTGAGGCAAATATTACAGGGAAATCAATTGCATTTTCACATAATATAGCAACTGATGAGCTTTTATTAATAATATTATAAGCTTCTTTAATTTTATTTTCGTTCTGTTTTTTCTCAGTAATTTCGTAAAAAAACATCATTACTCCATTATTGGTTGGAATTATTCTATTTTCAAACCAACGATTCAAAGGTGCAAAATAGTTTTCAAAACTTACTGCTTTTTTTGTTCTTATAACTTCTTGATAGCTATCATAAAATAAATCTCCTTCATTTTCAGGAAATTCATCCCAAATGTTTTTACCAATAAGATTCTGAATGCTTTTGCCTAATAATTCAGCTGCTTTATTATTTATATATGTATAATTTGAATTAGCATCTAATAAAACAAAGCCAGATTTAATACTTGAAATAGTATCAGACAATAAATTTTTAGTAATGCTTAATTTTTCTTCAGATAAAACACTTTCTGTTATATCTTGAGCTGTTCCAATAACACTCACAATTCTATTATTGTCAACATTAACATTTCTTTTCTCACTAATATATTTTAGCTCATTATTTTTAGTGATAATTCTATATATCAGTTGTTGAGATCTGTTTTTTAAAAGATATTCAATGGAGAAATTGGCAACTTTTTCTATATCTTCTTTATAAATAAATGACAAATAAAATTCCAAAGAAGGCACAACAGATTGTGGCTCAAGACCTACTATTTTATATGCCTCATCAGACCATTGTGCTTCATTTGTATTATAATTGTAAAACCAACTTCCTAATTTTGCAATAGATTGTGATTCTTTGCTGCGTATTTCACTTTCTATAAGCTTATTCCTAATTTTTACTTTTTCTGTAATGTCTTCAATAGAAACTATAATATTTTTAAGTGTTAGTTCACTTCCTATAGCTACTTTAAGTTTTATTAATACATTGAATTCTTTTCCTTCTAAGGTTCTGTTTACACTCTCAATTTCAACCTCAGTTTGGCCTTTTAAAACATTTATTAATAAGTTTGAAAACCCTTCATGAGATTTCTCAGTAAAAACTTTATTTAAATTCTCAAGTAAATCTTTTTTGCTTTTAGCTTTATATAACTCAACAGTTTTTGAATTAATATCTTTTATTTTTACATAGGAAGCAAGTTCAAAAATATAATCAGGATTTTCAAGAAGGTAATCAATTATTTTGGTGTTTTTTTCGGCTACTTTTTTAGCAACTTCTTTTTTCGCTTCCGAAAAATCTTCAATCCAAATTGCAATTGGAGCATCCTCAAAAAAAGTGAAATAATTTAAGTTTTCGTTTTCAGCTGCAGCTTCCTTAATTGAGCCATTTGGGACTATTCTTTCTTTCATTGTACAACCTTATGGGGATTTTTTTTATAAATATAGTAAATATTTATTTGGTTTTTACATTAGCGGATATTAAACCTATTACAATCAGTTATTTAGATTGATTTAACCTAAAATTATGATTCTTTTGGAAGTGTAATTGTAAATATTGATCCTTTTCCTATTTGACTCTCGGTAGTTATTGTGCCATTATGCATAGCCAAAATTCTTTTGGTTATTGGCAATCCTAAACCAATACATTTTTTTGTGTCATTTGAATATGTATTTACTACAAAAAAATCATTAAAAATAAGTGGCAAGTGATTCTCTTCAATACCAATTCCTTGATCTGCTATAATTACATTTATTTCGTTTTTGTTTTCAAAAACACTTATTTGTATAGCCGTGTTTTCTGGAGAATACCTAATAGCATTATCTAAAACATTTGAAATAGCTTTTGTTAATTCCGTTTTATCAAAGTTGTATTCAATGTCATTTTTAGGTAAATGGGTTTGAATACTAATTCCCTTTTCATTTGCTTTTTTCTTAAAATTTTCAAGAATTTCCAATAGAACTTTTGAAAAATTTTGAGTGGCAAAATACAATTTCAAATCTGTCGATTGATAGCGATGAAATTCAGCGAAACTATTTAATAAATTCAATGAAAATTCTGAGGAGTTTTTAATTATTTCTATATGCCTTTCTAATTTATCAGGCGTATAATTTTGCAACCCTTCCAAAATCATTTCTGAAAAGGAAAATGCAACTCCAACAGGGTTTTTTAAGTTATGAATTAATTTTTTAAAGGTTAAATTATTTAGTTCTATAGCGTCTTCTAATTCCTTATTCTTCCCTTTTAATCTTAAACTCAATTCAACAATCTTTTCTTCTAAATTATCAGTGTAATTATTCACTATTTTAGGATCTTTTTTCAAAATAACATATCTTTTTAAAGTAAATTTAACTGTATTAAAACTATTATTCAAATTTTTTTAATAATATTATAAATTCTAATTATCAAGCCCAATAAAACAAACATTCTTTCAATAGAAATGAATTTTCACTACTTTTACAAATTCGTATTTAAATACTCATTATAAAATGTCAAAAACCAAAAAAGACTATAAAAGAATTACTACTAAAAGCTTAGTAGAAATGAAAAAGAATGGCATAAAAATAGCCATGCTTACCGCCTATGATTATACTATGGCTAAAATTGTAGATAATGCTGGTATTGATGTTATTTTAGTAGGAGATTCCGCGTCCAATGTAATGGCTGGTCATGAGACTACTTTACCTATAACATTGGATCAAATGATTTATCATGCAAGTTCAGTAGTTCGTGCTATTGAGCGTTGTTTGGTTGTTGTGGATTTACCTTTTGGAAGTTACCAAGGAAACTCTAGAAACGCATTAGATTCTGCAATTAGAATTATGAAAGAATCTGGTGGACATGCTGTAAAATTAGAAGGAGGAAGTGAAATTAGCGAGTCTATTACTCGTATTTTAACAGCTGGAATTCCAGTAATGGGACATTTAGGGCTAACACCTCAATCTATTTATAAATTTGGAAGTTATTCAGTAAGAGCAAAAGAAGAAGATGAAGCTGAAAAATTAAAAGAAGATGCAATAACACTTGAAAAATTAGGATGTTTTGCTATTGTTTTAGAAAAAGTACCTGCAAAATTAGCTGCAGAAGTTGCCAAAAGCATTTCCATACCAGTTATTGGAATTGGTGCTGGTAATGGTGTTGATGGACAAGTTTTAGTTACTCATGATATGCTGGGAATGTCACATGAATTTCACCCTCGATTTTTAAGAAGATATTTAGATTTATATGTTGAAATGACAAATGCTTTTCAAAATTATATAAAAGATGTGAAATCCTTAGATTTTCCTAACGATAACGAACAATATTAGCTAAATGAAAGTGCTTCTAATAGATACAAATCATGCTATTTTACAAACTGGTTTAGAAAAATTAGGCTGTATTTGTGATGAAGATTATAACTCTTCAAAACAACAAATTGAAGATAAAATAGCTACTTACAATGGTATTGTTATTAGGAGTCGTTTTAACATTGATCAACAATTTTTAGATAAAGCAATAAACTTAAAATTTATTGCCAGAGTTGGCGCTGGGTTAGAAAGTATTGATGTTGAATATGCAAATAAAAAAGGAGTTCATTTAATCTCAGCTCCTGAAGGAAATAGCAATGCTGTTGGAGAACATGCGCTTGGAATGATTTTATCATTATTTAATAATTTGAAAAAATCTGATCAGGAAATAAGAGAAGGAAAATGGTTGCGAGAAGCTAATAGAGGAGTTGAGTTAGAAGGAAAAACTATAGGGATAATAGGTTATGGAAATATGGGAAAAGCCTTTGCTAAAAAATTAAAAGGTTTTGATGTTGAAGTAATTTGTTATGATATAAAAGAAGGTGTTGGAGATGAAAATTGCAATCAAGTTTCTTTGGAAGAGCTACAATTAAAATCAACAGTTTTAAGTATTCATACGCCTTTTAATGAGTTGTCTCATAAAATGGTAAATAGCAATTTTATTGCTAATTTTAAATACCCATTTTAT
>Ga0102814_10001214_pt1 | contig 18429 bp, 19 predicted proteins | sample ColrivemetaGS741_FD_79112 | JGI IMG/M metagenome (GOLD analysis project Ga0102814, IMG submission 79112) | Estuarine microbial communities from the Columbia River estuary - Flood tide ETM metaG S.741 | ecosystem: Environmental > Aquatic > Marine > Intertidal zone > Estuary | place: USA... | reverse complement strand
AGTCATCAGGATTCAGAAATGCTTAAAATCGTGTTAACATCCGGTTTAAATAAATTTGATATTTTTCCAGACGGCCAAATTACTTGAATGGAATCAATTTTTCCTTTTTTACCGAGACCAAAATGTTGGATCAATCCATTTTGGCTTCCGTACCCACCACCATCCTGTCCTGAAATTACTCTTGTTTGAGTTCTAATATTTTGATAAACAATCACTTTGGTTCCAATTGCTGAATGATTACTTGCAGTGCCCACGCATTTTAATTTTATCCAATTATTCTTATTTCCATTGTTTGTATAGAATAGATTTGGTTGATTTCCTCCATTGGCTATGAATATATCCAGATCTCCATCATTGTCAAAATCATTCCAGGTAACTCCATTCGAATTTGAATTATCCTGACATACATTGAGGTCCGTTCTTTTGGTAAAGTTCCCTCCATCATTTTCAAACAGGGAATTATTTCCATCGTTCGTAACCATCAGGTCGAGATCTCCATCATTGTCCATGTCACCCCATGCAGAACCTTCGGAGTTTAAATACTCCTGTGTCACGACCGTATCCCGAATAGCAACAAATCCCGATTGTCCTACATTTTCATATAAGTCATTTTTGCCGGACCAGTTCGCCACTAAAAGATCCATCCAACCATCGTTATTGTAATCAGCAGCGGAAGATCCGAATGAATTGTGCTTCGCTTCAACCAAAATTCCCTGTTCGATCTTTTGGAAATTTCCATCTTGTGAATTCCTGTATAGCTCGTTTTGACCATTATTGGTGACATAAATATCCGGCCAGCCATCATTGTCATAGTCAAAACAACTAACGCCCTGGGTTGAGTGGTGGCTCTGTGAAACGATGGATAATGTGTCCCGTACCAGCGTTCCGGTTCCATCGTTAAAGTAGATAAAATTTGACTGTTCATTATAATTACCTACAAACAGATCCAGCCACCCGTCTTTGTCGAAATCAGCCCAACTGGCAGCATAGGACCAGCCACCATCCGTTGAAGCTTGCATCGAATCTATCTTTGTAAAACTGCCATCCCCATTGTTCATGTATAAGAAATTATTCTGATTATTTACGTTGGCAACGAACAGGTCCGGATATCCGTCATTATTCAAATCACCCCAGGAGCAAGCATTAGAATTGCCCTTGTCATTTGACAGGATCTGATTGTCTTCATTTGTGAATGTACCATCCGAATTGTTGATATAAAACAAATTGTCCTCGTTGGTCCAGCTATTGGTGACAAACAGGTCCTCATCTCCATCGTTATCGATGTCAGCCCACGCCAGACCCTGAGAAAATCCCGGGTCTGTGCAGATCTCTCCCTCTTTCATAACAGAGAATGAAACGGCAGGGCCTTTAGACAGGCAGCTGACAAGGAAAAGGATTGCCGGAAAGAGGAATAATTTGTTCATGCCTAATGATTTTATAAATCAAAATTAAACAAATTGAGGTGCTTTTATAGTATTTTAAATTGTCTTTAAAATGCTTGTTAAATAGAATTAATTAAATAATAACGCGATGTTAAAATTTTGTAAAATTATTTAAAATAAATCAAAATGAGAGAGGGGAGCAATTCTTGTTGAATATATATTAGGAGATGAGGTGATATATCAAAATAATAATTTCAAATTAAAAAGAGAACTGTGTCCGTTGGTCCTTCCGGATTGAATAATTGAGTCCACAGTTTAAGATTGATGCATCATTTTTATTATATTTGCAATAGAAATATATATAATAGAATATGGAAATTTTAGTTTGTATTAGTAAGACACCGGATACCACAGCCAAAATTGGATTTGTGGATGATAACACAAAGTACGATGAACAGGGCGTTCAGTTTATTATGAATCCTTTTGATGAATTTTATGCGCTGGTTAGAGCGATAGAATTAAAGGAAAGCCTTGGCGGAAATGTGACAGTTTTGAATGTTGGCCCTGCAGCAAATGATATCATCATCAGAAAAGCCCTTGCTATTGGTGCGGATAAAGCGGTTAGAATTGATGCAGAACCAAAAACTGCGCTCAGTGTAGCACATCAGATATCTTCGTTTTTAAAGGATAATTCATTTGATCTGATTTTCTTTGGAAAAGAGACGATTGATTACAATGGTTCTGAAGTAGGTGGTATGGTTGCTGAATTAGCTGGATTGCCCTTTATTTCAAATGCAAGTCAATTGGAAATGGATGGTACATCGGCATTGATCAACAGGGATATTGAAGGAGGTGTTGAAAAATTGAAAGTAAGTCTGCCATGCGTTGTAGCAGCATCCAAAGGAATGGCAGAACAGCGAATTCCTAATATGCGTGGTATCATGATGGCCAAAAAGAAACCGCTGGATGTGGTAGCAGGAGTGGCAACTGAAGATCTGGTTGAAATCACTAATTATGAATTACCAAAAGAAAAACAAGGTGTTAAACTTGTTGATCCTGAAAATATGGATGAGTTGGTAAGGCTGTTGAGCGAAGAAGCTAAAATTATATAATAATCCATCCTGACTTTTTAAATCAGCTGTTGGAGTTATTTTAATCAAAGAAAAAATTTAATCATGAATATATTGGTTTTTGCAGATCATCTAAACGGGAAACTAAAGAAAAATGCTTTTGAAGCCGTTTATTATGCTTCTCAAACTGCTAAAAAACTTGCTGTTAATTGCATAGCTGTTACTGTGGGTAATGTTGAGAATTCAAAAGATCTTGGGAAATGTGGTGCATCACGTGTAATTAATGTGCCGTATACCGGAAATTTTTCAACGAATGTATATGTTGCTATCTTAGCTGAACTGGCTGACAAAACCGGATCAGATGTTATTATATTAAGTGGGGACCTGAACGGAAAAGCCATTCATGGTAGTTTGGCTGCAAGGTTGAATGCGGGGTCAATTGCAGGTGTAATTGAAGTTCCGGAAGCGGACAATGGTGATTTGATTGTAAAAAAAGGTGTTTTTTCAGGAAAGGCTTTTGCTGATCACAAGATCCACTCTGCTAAAAAAGTAATCTCCATCGTTCCAAATGCGATCTCATTTGAATTGGGCGGAGCTGAAGTGGAAGTTGAAACAATGGAAATTTCTTGTCCTGCACCAAATGTAGAAGTATTGTCTGTAGAAAGAGTAGAAGGGAAAGTTCCGCTGCCGGAAGCTGAGATCGTTGTTTCGGGAGGGAGAGGGTTAAAAGGACCTGAAAATTGGGGAATCCTGGAAGAATTGGGTCAGATCTTAGGTGGAGAAATGGCTTGTTCAAGACCTGTTTCCGATGTAGACTGGCGACCTCATAGTGAACACGTGGGGCAAACCGGAATTGTGATTCGACCAAATTTGTATATTGCCGTTGGTATTTCCGGCGCGATCCAACATCTTGCGGGTGTAAATAATTCAAAGGTGATTGTCGTTATAAATAAAGATCCTGAGGCTCCATTTTTCAAAGCAGCAGATTATGGTGTTGTGGGTGATTTGTTTGAAGTGGTCCCACGATTGAATGAAGCACTCAGAAAATATAAATCCTAACTGAACTACAGACAGGTAGTTGTTGTTGAATACTGTGTAAATGATCAGCCATGTTTATTGAGCTGCATTAATTTTTTTTTGGCTGAGGCCAATTTGTTTAATCCTTAATCTAATATTATCAAAAAGGTTAAATTAAATATCGTAGCGCTTTCCCACAGCGTATCGCAATCGCATAATTATGCCGTTGTTCTGGGAGAAGAAGATGGACAAAGAAGGCTGCCCATTGTGATTGGAGGTTTTGAGGCACAGGCAATTGCTGTGGCCATGGAAAATATGATTCCCAACAGACCCCTCACGCATGATTTGTTCAAAAATACCCTTACTTCATTTAATGTTCATGTAAAAGAAGTGTTGATCAATAATTTGATGGACGGCATTTTTTATGCAAAACTTATTTGTTTGAAAGATGATAAGGAATACAGCATCGATTCAAGAACCTCGGATGCAATCGCTATGGCTGTGCGATTTAAGGCGCCTATCTTTACTTACGAATTTATTATGGAAGCAGCGGGCGTTGTCCTGGATGACCCTGACATGGAGGATGATTCAAAAGAAGAAGAAGAATTGGAATCCGATACACCAAAATCTTCAAGCTCAATTGAACAAATGAATGTTAAAGCCCTCGAAAGTATGCTTGAAAAAGCGCTTGAAAGAGAAGACTATGAAAAGGCAGCCGAAATAAGAGATGAAATACAAAAGAGAAAAGAAGAAGAAGGATAGGGGAATTCCTTTCTTCTTCTTCTTCTTCTTCTTCTTCCAATAGTACTATATATCTCTTCTCAACAGAGATCGGAGTCCGATCAATAAAAACAAAGCGATACTAATAACTGCTACTATACTTGCATCTCTGTAAGAGAGTAAAATATTGAAATCTGTCATGGATGTAAAATTCTCAGCAAACTTAAAGAGCGGGTTGGGCATCAGGTCCTCCATCGCATTCATCGGGTAATAATGCATGCTGGCATTATTGAATATTTTTATGTGCACCGCCCATCTTAAAAGAGGTTCAAGGAAAATAATATAGGAAAGATAGACGAAAATAGCCAATCCTGTTTTTCGTAAAATATAGCCCAAAAACAGACCAAAACTCAGATATCCAAATGTAAGTAGAAAATACCTGCCTGTGGACCAATCATGACCATTCATGAAATCAGCCATCGCAAAAGTTTCCGGATAAAATGACCCGATCAAGAGGGTCGAAACAAAATATATTAAAGTGGCATAGAGGCTGATAAGCAATATGACGTATAGTTTGCCCAGAAAATACTCCATTCTTGTTAATCCCGTAATGATGTTTTGTCGCAGGGTGCGATTGCCAACCTCCGTTGTGATAAGCAATACACCGATAAATCCAAGGAATAAAAATGAAAACCAACTGGCGGAATATCCCTGGTATTCCCATATTCCCGGAAAAGTAAAAAACGTATCCTTCTCAGGCATTGGGGGCACAGATTTGTAATTTTCCATTACGAATATGGCAAAGGGCATTAAAAAGGTGAATAAGCCCATTAAAAGGATCATAACGGTGTTTTTATGAAACTTTTTCCATTCTAAAGTGATCAGATGAAAGAATTGCATATTAATATTTTAATGGGTTATTTATTCTTTGTTATACTTAAAAACTCTTCTTCCAGTTTTCGTTTTCGAACCTGGAAATGGGTGATGACCAGTCCTTTTTCATGTAAAAAAGTACTCAGCAAAGCTGGGTCTGCATCCGGGGGAAGTGAACATTCCAAAATTCCCTGATTGTCCTCAATCGATTTGATGTAGTCCAGTTGTTTCAATACCTCGGATAAATGACTGTTGTCATTTGCTTTTAATTCTATGATAATGTCGTTGTTCAAAATTGATCCGACCGGTCCTTTTGCCAGTAATTTGCCGTTTTTTAAAATGGCAACGTGGGAACAAATTTTTTCAACCTCATCTAAAATGTGGCTTGCCATAATTACCGTCTTACCGCTATCGGCTATGTGCAACAGCGTTTTTCGGACGTCGGCGATACCCTGAGGATCCAAACCATTGGTCGGCTCATCAAATATTACCACATCCGGATTACCGATCATGGTTGCCGCTATTGCGAGCCTTTGCTTCATCCCAAGTGAAAAGGTGGAAAAAAGTGATTTTTTCCGATGGGAAAGTTCAACTATATCAAGGATCTCATCGAAATTTCTGTCTTCTACCTTTTTGATATGCCTGACAATTTCCAGATTGTCTATTGCATTGAGATAGGGATAAAAGTTAGGCGTTTCGAGGATGGCGCCTATGTTTTTCCTTGGATTTGAACCATATTTCCCTTCAAACCATTGAAAAGAGCCAGAATCAGCTTTCAGGATGCTTAATATTATTCCAAGTGTTGTAGTCTTGCCACTTCCGTTCGGGCCAAGAATCCCGTAGATCTGTCCGGCTTCGATGGTCAGACTTAGATCGTCCAGGGCGTGTATCCTTCCATAGGATTTGGATAAATTTTGTATGTTGATAACTTCCATGTTTCTACATTTGTATGAATATCAATATTAACTTAAATTTAATTATTCTATTCAGATTTTTTGATGAACCTAAGAAAATTGTAGATGAAACCCTGAATTATTTCAGCATTTCACAGCTGTGAAAGAAGATTTAGGGGCTTCAGGTCTGAGCTGAAAAGTAATATGAAAAAGGAATAGTTTTCCGGTTAATTAGAATCCTGACAAAGAAATACCATTGATGTGCCTATATAATTCGATCGCATGCTGATCCGTCATGGAAGCAACGTACATGGTTATGTTGAGCAGGTTCGTATAATCATCTTTGAAAAGGCTGCGGTCAACATTCAAATATTCTCCGGGAATCAATTTCTGAAGTCCTTTTTGAAATTTATCGGATCGATCAAAGATGGAGTGGATGAAAAAATCCAGCAGGCCGGGTAAAACTTTATAACCGGCGGCTTCTATTTTCAGAATGTAATCCGCCGTGTAAATATTTTGATAACTGGCATCCTTGATATAACTTATATATTCATTCTGAGGAATGATATCCATTAAAGATTGTTCAAAACTACCCGTCAGAATAGCATTTTCGTGATGAGCAAAAGTAGTGGCAGCATCCAGAATCAGCGCATTCATTGCCTTACTCCTCAAATAAGAGATCTTGACGTCTTTGGCAAGTAATTTTGAATATCGTTCATGGTTGAAATTCTTGTCTCCGATGATCTTTAGAAAAATACCCTCAATTTCATCGAATGGGATCAATCCCATTTGATAACCATCTTCATAATCAATGATGGTGTAACAAATGTCATCTGAAGCTTCAACCAAGAAAGCCAAAGGAAACCGGTCGTGCACCTGATGTCCATTGTATTCTCTTTTGTTTATACCTAAAGTATATGCAATATTCTGGTAGATCTCCGTTTCTGACTGGAAGAAGTTGTATTTTTTAAGAATTGCCTTACCGGTTGACTTGAGATCAGGAAAGGAAGGTCTTGGGTATTTTACAAAGCTGGCGTAGGTTGAATAACAAAGGCCCAATCCGCCTTGAATTTGCGATTGCGAAGGTGGCGTGTGCGAAAGTATTCTGAATCCGGCGGCATTGCCTTCAAAATTCTGAAGATCAGCTTTTTCAACCGGATTCAGATCGTTCAGGAATTTTTCTGATTCAGCGCTCCTGAAATATTTTGAAATGGCATCTTCACCCGCATGTCCGAAAGGTGGATTCCCGATATCATGCGCCAGACAGGCAGCACTCACCAGTGCACCAAAATCTGAAAAACTGAATTTTTCAGCGAGAATTGGATTCTTTCGAAGGATCAGTTCACCGGCCAGATTGCCCAGAGATCTGCCTACAGATGCGGTTTCCAGACTATGGGTTAATCTGTTTCTGACAAAATCGGATTTTGGTAATGGAAAAACCTGTGTTTTATTCTGCAACCGTCGAAAAGCAGGAGAAAAGACCACCCGGTCATAGTCTACCTGAAACCCGGTACGGACATTTTGTTTGCCGGAGCTGATATTTTCCTGGCCCAGTCTTGTATGACTTAACAGTTTTTCCCAATTCATATTAATTGTTCCTGAATTTAAAATTTCGTGAGAAATCATCAAATTCCGGAAATTTTTTCCAGTGCCACTTGTCGATGATCGTACCGTTGCTGATCAATACCAAGCCCGGGTTTGAACGAACGATGGTTTTTAACAGAATATCATCGGCGGTATAATAATTTGTTGCCGGGCCGCCATCCTTCATGAAATCAATGGTTTGAGCTTCTGTTGCGCCAACCACCATAAAGGTTTTTATGTTGGCATTGCTAGCTGCCTCAACAAAAGGAGAGATCTTGTTGATATACCTGTCCAGATAGTTTTCATCCCAGACATAATCTGTTTTTTGAATCTCTTTCTCTTCAATTTTATCGATGTTCTGGATCAGCACCATTGAAGCCGTTTCATCGATAAATACCGTATCCGTTCGATACGCCGTATCCTGTATAGTTATATTAACCGTTTTAGCTTTTCCTGGCATTTTATAGGCAATGATCATCAGACTCATTCCTTTGTATTCCAGTAATTCTCTTGTCACATCATTCCCTTCAAAATCTTCGATCGCAAAATCACTGATCTTTGTATGCGGAATCGCAGGTTCTGAAAATACGTTTTCAAGGTATTCCCAATCAGCAACCGGATAATTGGCAATGTCAAAATTTTCGTCTAATACATCAACTGTCCTTCCGTCTTTTTTGCTTTTCAACTTCCAGCTGATCAATTTTACATTTGCCTCTGCTTCCGCTTCTGCTTCTTGTCTTTCCAGAATGTTCACACCCGGATTGAAAGGTCTGAAATCAATGTGAGGTAAGTTCCAGTAATAATTTTGGAAACAATAAATGGTCAGTAAAAAGGTACTTACGATCACGACAGAAGTTCTGATCGTTTTGCTCGAAAGTCTGTGCATCTTGCCATAAAATATAACGAAATAAAGACCCGGTATCATCAGGAAGACATCTTTCATAAAGGAGGTGAAAGGGGCAAATTTGATAAAATCACCGAAGCAACCACAATCGGTGACTTTCATGTTATTGGGGTCAAATGCAGCCCATTCACTGAACGCCCAGAAGCTGGAATCCATTGGGACATATCCGGTAAGATAGGTGTAGCCGGTCAATACCAAAAAAACTAGAATGAGCAATAGAAATCCCCAGGATGTGAATTTTGGGAAAGCGCCCAGAATTAACATAATTCCCAAAACGATCTCAAAAATGATCATTAGTAAGGAAAATACGATTGATATTTCTGAGAAAAACGGGAATATTGGGGTGATGAATGAAAACCAGGTCGGCTCGAATAAACTTTCAAAAGCCCTGAAATAATCCTCCATTTTATAGGCAGTTCCCAATGGGTCAACTGCTTTTACAATTCCGGAAATAATGAATAAGATCCCTACATAATTCTGCAGGAAAGTCATTACCCAGTCATTTTTCTTCTTCCAAACAAAAGCAACGAGATAGGTAAGACCTGCTGCTAAGGCCAATATGATCAATAGTAAAATAGGTAAGCTCATATCTTATTATTTTTTAATTTTTGACTTTGTTTTCATTGAGCAGGATCAGGCAGAAAATAGCATAATTGGCTATATCCATGAAGTTTGAATCAATTCCTTCAGAAATAACCGTTTTGCCATCATTTTCCTCGATCCGTTTGATCCTGAATATTTTAACTAGCATTAGATCCGTCATACTGCTCACCCGCATATCTCGCCAGGCTTCACCATAATCGTGGTTTTTTGCAAACATCAGCTCTTTTATTTCTTTGGCTTTAGCCGTAAAAAGTTCAATGGCCCTTTCTTTACTTAAGTCCGGTTCGTCAGCAGGACTCAGGTGTAGCTGGATAAGCGCGATAAGACTATAATTGACCAATGCGATAAATTCACCCTCAACGCCTTCCTTTACTTTATTCTCTTTTTTTTGCTGAATGCTCCTGATCCGCTTCGCCTTTATGAACAACTGGTCCGTCAGGGAAGGAAGTCGGAGTATTCGCCAGGAGGGGCCATAATCAGCCATTTTTTTTATAAAGATCTCTTTACATTGTTCTATGACAACATCGTATTGCTTGTCTGTATTCGCCAAAACGCTCGTATTTTTAGCAAATATCAAGATTTTTTATTAAAAAACTTGTTAATAAGATGCTAAATCAAGAACTAAGTTTTTAAATGATATCTGATCCAATTTGAAATATATTTCAAAACTTGTGGGTTTTTATCTCACTATCTTTAGTTTTGTTCCGTACTCAAAATTATTGAATGAATTTATCCCTTTTCATAGCTAGAAAGATCGCTTTTTCAAAAGGTAAAAAGAGTTTTTCTGCCATCATAATCCGAATCGCTATTGCAGCCATTGCAATTAGCGTGAGCGTTATGATACTCACTTCCGCGATCATCGATGGATTTAAAGCGGGGATAAGTGAAAAGATTTTTGGTTTCTGGGGGCATATCAATATTTCACATGTTGGGGTCAAATCAAATATTGATAACCTGCCACTTCCGGCCAAACCAGATTATTACCACATTCTCGATACATTGGGTAAAATCCCATATTACCCAAATGAATCTGCTGCCAAACGAATGAATGAAAAATTGACAAAAGGCGGGATTGACTATATTCAAAGTTATGCGCTTTTACCCGGCATCATCAAAACCAAAGAAAGCCTGGAAGGAATCATATTGAAAGGGGCAGGGGATGATTTCAGATGGGATAAACTCGGAAAGTACATCGTTGAAGGAAGAGTTCCTGATTTTAATTCAGAAGCAGCTTCAGATGAAATTTTAATCTCAGGAATAACTTCAAACAGACTGGAATTAAAGCCTGATGATCAGATCATAATTCATTTTATTCAGGGAGTGGAACAACTCAGGAGAAGATTTACAGTAGTTGGTATTTATGATACCGGACTGGAGGAATATGACTCAAAAACAGCCTTGGTTGACATTAGAAAAATTACGCAAATCCTTGAATGGAGCCCGCAAGAGGTTGGGGGATTCGAAGTGTTTTTGGAGGATATTTCAGATATGGATGTATTTAATGAATACATCTACCTCGAATTATTACCGGGTGAAGCGTTTTCTGAAACGATCAAACGAAAATTTCCCGGGATCTTTGACTGGCTTGAATTTACGGCTTTGAACGAACGGGTGATCTTTTTACTGATGTGCATCGTTTCGATCATCAATATGGTAACTGCTTTACTCATTTTTATTCTGGAAAGGACAAATATGATCGGTGTGCTCAATGCTCTGGGCATGACCCACTTTAATTTAAGAAAGGTCTTTTTGTATCATGCCGCTTATATCATTGTTTTTGGATTGCTCATCGGGAACATCATCGGTATTTCTCTTGGCTGGTTGCAATCTGAGTTTGAATTTATCAAACTGGATGAAGCAAACTACTACTTGTCCGTGGCACCGATCAAATTTAGTTTTATCAAGATATTGCTGATCAATGTTGTGACCTTAATTATTATTTTATTGTCGCTGATTTTACCTTCCCTGATGATCAGTCGTATAGATCCTGTCAGGGCCATTAAATTCTCCTGATAAATAGTTTTACCCTTTGAATGATCCTATCTGAATTAACAAAGTTGTTCTCCGGCATATTTTAAATTGCTTTGGCTTTATTTGCAGAATATTTGCCTTCCTGCATTTTTTCTTTTGTTGCTTAATATTTGATTTCTGATGTATAAAATGCTAAGTTTACATAGTTGATTTAATGACATCCAAATTTTAAGACATGGTTCATTATTACGAGAAAAAAGCCGGAAAGCTTGAAAAACTGGAAGAAAGAAAATATGGCTGCTGGATCAATATCACACCGCCTTTTGAACCTGGAGAATTAGACAATATTTCTAAAGAACTGGATATACCCCTTGATTTTCTTACAGATCCGATGGATATTGACGAAAGATCAAGATACGAGAAGGAGGATGATATCCGGTTGATCATTATCAACCTGCCGATCTTAAACCCGGTAGAACTTGAAAGTTATTCTTTTTATATCACAGTACCACTTGGAATTATATTAACGTTGGAAAACGTAATTACGATCTCTTCGATGGAAACCCCTGTTGTCGATCGCTTTTTTGATGGAAAGGTAAAATTCTTTGACCCTTCGAATGAAAAGGTTTTTGTCATGAAGATCCTCGAGCAGAACGTACTCTGGTATCTGCAGTGTCTAAAACGGATCACACTAAAAAGTAATTTGATCGAACAGGAGCTGCAAAAATCTGGAAAGAACCAGGAATTACAGGACTTGCTTAAGATTGAAAAGAGTTTGGTATATTTTGTAAACTCCCTTAGCGCGAATGAATTGCTGATGATGAAGATGAAGAGAACGGATGTTTTACGGATCAAAGATGATGAGGATTATATCGATTTCTTCGAAGATATTATTGTGGATTATAGTCAGGCCCTTGAAATGGCCAACGTACATACAAACATTCTGAATGGTACGATGGATACCTACGCATCCATTATTTCAAATAATGTGAATTCATACATTCAGAACCTGACGGTTATCACGATTGTTTTGATGGTTCCAACCCTGGTTTCTTCTTTCTATGGGATGAATGTTGATCTGCCATTTTCTAAGGACCCCAATGCATTCTATTATGCCATTTTATTTTCAATTATAATCGGCTTATTGACCATCCTGTTGTTCAGGCGAAAGAAAATATTTTAATTTTAAACGGCTAATTAGTTCTCTTTTTTCTCAATGAAATACTCTGTGAGTTTGGTTAATTGTGTTTTATTTCCAATCACGATAAAACTGGAACCTTTGATAAACTTGGTATCCGGATCCGGATTGGCGGTATAGGTTCCGTTAGGATCCTTGAATCCAATAATATTCGCCCCTGTTTTCATTCTGATCGTCGATTCTTTAATCGTTTTGTCTTTGTAAAGGTCAGGCAATGAATCATAGGTGATTTCCTCAAAACCAATATCTGAATTATAGTCATTTGCGATAAAGCCAAAAAATTCAACCGCATCCGGTTTACTCACAAGTGTAGCCATATAGAATCCTCCGATATGTTCCGGCATGATCACATGGTTGGCTCCGGCAAGTTTTAATTTTCTAATTGATTTGTCCTCATAAGCCCTGCTAATGATCTTTATTTTAGGATTGAGTTGTCTGGCCGACAGAACAATAAATACGTTGTCAGAATCATCGGGAAGGGCTGAGATCAAGGCTGAAGCGCGCTCAATGCCGGCATTCATCAAAACGTCATCATGCGTGGCATCTTCTTCGATAAATATCAGGCTCCCGAACTGTTCCTCCAGTTCAGTGATTTTTTCCCCGCTGATATCGATGATGACAAAATCCATTTTGTGCTGAATAAAATGACGAATGATCTCTTCCCCGTATCTACCCATACCACAAACGATGATATGGTTAGACAATTTGGAAATCTTTTTATTTATGATTTTTGTTTTCATTTTATAGAAATAATTTCCCTCGATGAAATAATAAGAAAATACAGATAAGGCATATGCAAATGAAGCAATATTGAGTAAAATAATACCAACCGTGAATAATTTTCCAGATTGACTGAGGGTATGAACCGTTCCGAATCCAACGGTGGAAAAGGTAATAACGGTCATATAGAGCGCATCGATCCAATTCAGATCCTCCAGTGTTTTAAACCCTACGAACCCGATCAAAAGTGTCCCTATGAATACAATAATAGCCAACCGGATATCCAGATAGTTATTGTAAACTATATTGCTAGGTTTTAACTTCATATTCCAGGATATAAGTTAAAGTGTGAAACAAAAACAGAAAAATGACAACCTGAATTTGAGTATCGAAGATAAACTATTTTCTGTTCTTCAGGACTTTGTTGAATTCCGCTTCATTGATCGCAGGGTCATCCTGAATCATTTTTAACATTTCGGCCGGATCAATCAAGGTTTTGTCAAATTTGACCACCCAGTATTCACTATTCGGCCCTAATCTTTTGCCAATTTTCATATCGTACTTTTCATAGGTTTTTAACCATCGAACCAGGATCAATTGATCATTTCCCTTGATGATGATCTCATCGTCAATGATACGTTTTTCCTCAGCTCTCAGTTGATCGGCCGGCGCCTCTGTCATTACCCATCCCTCTAAATCAATAAGGGATATCAATGCATTTTCAAGTTCAAGGATCTTCTCAGGTCTGTCTGCTTTTCCTTTTACAGATTTAGTCTTTTCTTTGGATGAATAACTGATCGAAGTGGTAGGAAGATCAGCAATCTGCATGTCATAAACATCATCATATTTCCATAGATCTACATCGTCAAAATTCTTTACCAATGCAATGTATGCTTCCTCAGAAAGCTGTTTTTCATGCTTGCCATCCATTTTGGTGAACCGCACCCCATTAAATTTCATCAATCCTGTGTTGTAGATCGTCAAAGTATACACCGGACACTCACCAAAACAGGCACCTTTACTCAGGACAATTTTTGGACTCGCCTTCGCAGGGTCTTTGACCATTTTGACAGTTGAACAGGAAATTGTCAGCAATAACAATAGTAAAAAAGAAACATACTTCATATAGAATAAAAATTTTAATGTTGATCTCAAATGAATAATTTCTGAAGACGGAATTCTCCAGGCAATAGTTTAATACACAAACAACTTGCGGAGGATAAAATTGTCATCCGTTCGTAAAAATAAAATATAAATTCCCACAGGCATTAAATTTAAATCAATTTCTTCAAGGTATTCGCAAAATAAGTTCTGCTGCATAAGCAGTTTACCATCCATTTGCATCAGACTGAATTGAATTTTATCACAAGTCGGCCCGGGTAATTCCAATCGAATTGTCCCGGCATTTGGATTGTACTTGATCTGAATATTTTCAAGTACATTTACTGTATTGTTCTCAAAATAACAATTACCTGCCTCTAAAATTTTCGGGTAAAATGCATCTATCGATTGAAGCATCCGGTCTCGCTGCTGCTGTGTGAAGAATAACAGGCATTCATCATCCGTGAAATTCATGAAATTCATGTACATGTCGGCAGTGCCGCAAGAAATTTTTTCTCCGGACGGACAACCGGTGTATATGAATTCCTGTAATGGTGTATCCTCAATTCCATCATCAGAATCACAATCGGGCTCTGAGCCCCAAAGATGCAGTAAATTGAAAAAATGACCCAGTTCATGAACAAGGGTTTTTCCTAAATGAAAAGGATATTGGGGAGCATCTTTATCATAAATACCAAAATAATCCGGATCTATGAGGATGCCAAGTTCCGCTGCAGGTACAGAATTGGGTAGGGTAGCTGTGGCTTGAATATATTCCAGGTCGCCTACCCAGATGTTCACAAAACGTTCAGGGTCCCAGGCATCCAGGCCACCCAGCTGTTCGTATTTAATAATTGGTTTTCCCTCCGGATTTTTCAGATCACCAAAATTTGATTCCTGAACGAATTTATAATTTATTCCGGCTTCCGTAATACCATTAACCGTTCTGCGTGCCAGGCAAAAAAGAGGTCCGAATTGGTTATTTGTGAATTCCCGGAAATTTGCAGGCATTCCTGATCTGTCAGCGTTTTGACCACTGAAACATTCATTGAGTATTTCGATCTGACTCATAATTTCCGCTTTTGAAAACGAATCGCGGCCGGATTCCAATACAAAATGAAATACCAGTGGAATGTAAGTATCGCTTCTGTTTTTGAGAAATTGTTCAGATCGAAATTGGTCAAGCATAGTGTTATTCTCCCTGATCAGCTCAGACAAATCGGTGTTTACACTTGTTTCAATTTTGCAGGCTCGTAGAATATCTTCCTGACTTATTCCCGGCAAAGCCCCAAAGAGGAGCAAAAAACCTATTAAAAAGTATACCGGGTGCTTTGTCATATTCAAATATTAATCTGAATTCAACAATTTCATCAGGTTCTCAAAATTCGGCGACAGAATAATCTCGGTTCGCCTGTTTTTTGATTTGTTTTCCTCGTTGGTATTTTGCAGTAAAGGGTGGAATTGTCCACGCCCGGATGCAATGATCCGTTCCGGATTAATTTTGGATTCTACCAATACTTCCACAACGGCAAGCGCCCGTTCAGTACTCAGACTCCAATTGAGATTTTGACTGCCGTCAGAATCTGTATGACCTTCAACGATGATCTGTATGGTTTGATCACTATTCAATGCCTTTGATAGTTTCTGAATAGCTGATTTGCCCTTCCAGTCCAGTACGTCGCTTCCTTTTTTGAAAAGCAGGTTCTGGCTAAGTGAGATATACAAACGCCCATCAGATCTTTCTTCTACTGCGATTTCATCATTGGAATAACCGATCAGAATGGCAGAGATCTTTTTACGCAATTCGCCGAGTTTGGCAGCACTTGAATCCAGCAAATAGGTAAGGGAATCAATTCGTTCCTGTCTGCCGGCGAGATTCTTTTGAGTGATCTCCAGTTTTGCTTTCTGGTTGGACAGATCTTGTTCCAGTTTATTCAGTTTGCTTTCTTTGGTATTGAGTTCCGCTTGCTTGGCAATCAGTTCTTCCGTCAGATTGGTTTTGTCAGCAAATGCTTTTTCCAGCAAATCCTGATTTCTGGCCAGCATTTTATCATAATTAACCTGCAAGGATTCATGCTGTTGCTTTAATCCGTTGTATTTATTGTTAATTTCAAACATGACCTCTTCCGTCTGTTCGATCTGGGTTTCTAACTCAATGATTTTACCATTCAGGTTCTTATTTTGGTTATTGACGAATTTAAGTGCCCTCAATTCACTGCTTATTTGGTTATTCTCGTCAAGCGACTTCTGATATTTTGAAGCACTGACGCAGGATTGCATGAGTGTCAATCCGATTAAAACCAGTCCTGTCAATAAAATTTTGTTCATATAGATCAATTCTAGCAATATTATTTAAGCCACAAAATTAAAGATTCTTTTCCATCATTAAAGAATATACCAGCGGGAGTTTTCCCTCCAGGCCTTTTATTTGAAAACCTTTGTCTGTTTTTGTGTTGGAATGAAAAATATTGTAGGGAGAATAATCGTACTCTTTAAAAGAACTTAAGCGAAGACCGGTTGGCAGTAAAGCGGATAAAACTTCATCCAACGCATGGTTCCAACCAACGGAGGTGTGTTTGATCGGTGCATCCTTATCTGCATAGGAACCTTCATTTTCTTCGATGATCGGACCGCAATTAAAATAACCATACTGGAGGTATGTAAATTTATCATCGTACATCCAGATTGCCGGATGAAATTCAGCAAGGATGAATTTTCCACCTGGTTTCAGGTATTTATGGATATTTGCACCCCATTTGGAAAGTTCGGGCAACCAGGTGATGGTGCCATAACTTGTAAAAATGATATCGTAAGCTGCTTCCGGCAATTGATCAAGTTCAAGGACATCAGAACAAATGAATGTTGCATTGAGACCGAGTTCATCGTTCAGCGCTCTAGCAGTTTGAATTGCCTCTTCAGAGAAATCAACGCCCGTTACTTTTGCACCCAGTCTGGCCAGAGACAAACTATCCTGACCGAAATGACATTGAAGATGTAAGATCTTTAAGCCGGTCACATCTTTTAGCAGTTCCAGCTCGATCTCATTCAGAGAATTTTGACCTGCCCTGAATTTCTCCATGGCATAGAGTTCAGAATCCAGGTGTACAGACACCCGGTCATTCCACATCTTCTTATTCAGGTCGAAATATTCTTTCAATTGCATTAGATCAGTTTTAAAACATTTTCCATTGGCCTTCCGATAGCTGCCCCTTTTTCGGTTATGGCAATCGGACGTTCTATCAATTTCGGAAATTTCACCATTGCCTCGATGTATTGATCATCCGTAAGGTTTTGGCCTTTGTAGTTTTCTGTGAATTCAGCTTCTTTTTTTCTGATCAGGTCGAAGGGTTTGATCCCAAGTTTTTCGATGATCAATTTTAAAGTTTGAAAATCGGGAGGCGTTTTGAGATACTCAATAATTTGAGGTTCGATTCCCTGTTCTTTCAAAAACGCTAAAGTTTCCCTACTTTTACGACATCTTGGATTATGATATAATTGCATAAACAGTTTTTATGATTTGGAATAAAGATATTACTATTGATCGCATTAACGAAATTAGCCAGCAAACTCTTGTGTCGAATCTGGGTATTTCGTTTACAAAGATAGGCGATAATTTTATAAAGGCCACGATGCCGGTGGACGACAGGACGGTTCAACCGATGCGAATTCTTCACGGAGGGGCATCCGTTGCTTTGGCAGAAACATTGGGTAGTGTCGCTTCATTTGCCTGTGTTGATATTGAAAAATTTATGGTTGTTGGTGTAGAAATCAATGCAAATCACATAAAATCTGCAACATCAGGTTTTGTTACCGGTTGTGTGACGCCCATAAAAATTGGTCGCAAAATACACGTTTGGAGTATAGAAATAAGGGACTTAGAGGAAGAATTGGTCTGTCTTTCTAGGTTAACAGTTATGGTGCTGCCAAAAAAATAATTTAATTTTTTTTGAATTTTTTATTGTATGTTAAAAAAAGTAATATTTTTGCATTGCTTTTTAAAAGCATCCAGTTAAAAATAATTAATTGGCCCGTTCGTCTAGGGGTTAGGACGCCAGGTTTTCATCCTGGTAGCAGGGGTTCAAATCCCCTACGGGCTACAATAATTTAAGTTATATATAATGGCAAATCATAAGTCAGCTTTAAAAAGAATTCGATCAAGTGAAGTTCGAAAATTACGTAATAAGTATTACTTCAAAACTACGCGTAATGCTATACGTACTTTGCGTACAATGACCGATAAAACAAAAGCTCAAGAAGTGTATCCAAGTGTGGTTTCAATGATTGATCGTTTAGCTAAAAAGAATATTATTCATAAAAGCAAAGCATCAAACTTAAAATCAAAATTGGCTATCCAAATAGGAAAACTATAATTTACAGTTTAGAACTGTAGTTT
>Ga0102814_10001211_pt1 | contig 18454 bp, 16 predicted proteins | sample ColrivemetaGS741_FD_79112 | JGI IMG/M metagenome (GOLD analysis project Ga0102814, IMG submission 79112) | Estuarine microbial communities from the Columbia River estuary - Flood tide ETM metaG S.741 | ecosystem: Environmental > Aquatic > Marine > Intertidal zone > Estuary | place: USA... | reverse complement strand
ATTTATGCGTCATTACGAAATCGTGTTCCTGGTCCACCCGGATCAGAGCGAACAAGTCGGCGGCATGGTCGAGCGTTACACCAAGCTGATCGAAGAAGATGGCGGTAAAGTTCACCGCCTGGAAGACTGGGGCCGTCGTCAACTGGCCTATGCAATCAACAATCTGCACAAGGCTCACTACGTGATGCTGAATGTTGAGTGCACCGGCAAGGCCCTGGCCGAGCTGGAAGACAACTTCCGCTATAACGATGCCGTGCTCCGCAACCTGGTCATCCGTCGTGACGAAGCCGTGGTCGAGCAGTCCGAGATGATGAAGGCTGAGGAAAATCGCAGCGAACGCCGTGAGCGTCGCGAGCGTCCTGAAAGCGATAACGCTGATACCGAAACCAACTCCGATGACGGTGATGGTGACGACAGCGATAACGCTGACGAGTAATTCACGGATCTATAGAGGAGCCACTGTCATGGCACGTTTCTTCCGTCGTCGTAAATTCTGCCGTTTCACCGCTGAAGACGTGAAAGAGATCGATTACAAGGATCTCAACACACTGAAAGCCTACGTTTCCGAAACCGGCAAGATTGTTCCTAGCCGTATTACCGGTACCAAAGCCAAGTATCAGCGTCAGCTGGGCACCGCCATCAAGCGTGCTCGTTTTCTGGCTCTGCTGCCCTACACCGACAGTCACGGTCGTTGATTGCTGACAGTCGACACAGGTAAAGGATAAACGCATGCGCGCCATGGCTGAGTACATCATGCGCGGCCGCATGCAAGCCACCCTGGTGGTGGCGGTTGCTGCGGCTCTGCCAATGTTTTTCTGGCTAAGCGCTGCGGCGGGCAGTCTGGTGTTGTTGCGGCATGGTCTGAGAGATGCCCTGAGTATCCTCGTTTGGGCCTTGCTGCCGGCACTGGGTTGGTGGTATTTCGGCGAACCGCGCACCCTGCTGGTGCTGCTCGGCACGTTGGGTCTGGCTCTGGTGCTACGTACCAGCGCCTCCTGGTCCAGAGTGTTGCTGCTCAGCGTTGGTCTGGGGGTGATTTACAGCCTGGTGCTGGGATCGCAGTTCGGAGAGCTGATTGCTGCCACAGTTAGCGAAATTCAGGTGCTGTTGCCGAAGATGCTCGGAGCTGTTTACGAGCAGCTCTCGGCAGCTGAACAGGCCAAGCTGGAAAGCCTGCTGGTTCCTGTAATGGTCGGTCTGATGGCCGCGATGTTGCAGATTGTAAGCTTGCTGGCCCTGTTGCTGGGCCGTTATTGGCAAGCCCAACTGTACAACCCTGGTGGTTTTGGCAGCGAGTTTCGCGCGCTGAAATTACCGGTACCGTTGGCCTTAGGGTTGCTGCTGGTCATACTGATTGCACCGAGTTTTGGTGTTGAGTTGGCCGTGCTGATGCCACTGTGCAGTGTTCCGCTGGTGTTTGCCGGCATGGCGTTACTGCATGGGCTGGTCGTAAAGGGCAAGCTGGCTCGGTTCTGGCTGGTGGGGCTGTATGTTTCGCTGCTGCTGTTTATGCAGCTGGTTTACCCGTTACTGGTGTTGTTGGCTGTAGTCGACAGTCTGATTGATTTTCGCGGGCGTCTGGTTTCAGACAATGGAACAGGCCCGGCGAATGGTGAAGGTTAAAAGTTAAGAGGTAAGACTCAAATGGAACTCATTCTGCTGGAAAAAATCGCCAATCTTGGCGACCTGGGCGACAAGGTGAATGTTAAAGCCGGTTACGGCCGTAACTACCTGCTGCCGCAACGCAAGGCTGCCGCTGCTACTGCGGAAAACGTTGCTGCTTTTGAAGTGCGTCGTGCCGAGCTGGAAAAAGCTGCTGCCGAGAAGAAGGCCGCTGCTCAAGCGCGCGCTGCACAACTGGCCGAACTGCAGATCACTATTTCTGCTGTAGCTGGTGAAGAAGGCAAGCTGTTCGGTTCGATTGGCACCCACGATATCGCTGATGCCATCACCGCCGCTGGCGTTGAAGTGGAGAAAAGCGAAGTACGTATGCCGAACGGCACTATCCGTCACCTGGGCGAGTTTGATGTTGATGTGCACCTGCACAGCGATGTTGAAGCAATCGTCAAAGTGATCGTGGTGGCTGCTTAAGTCATTCGTCCGGCAGGCTTGCGCGAAAGCGCCAGCCTGTTGACAATCGGGCACGTCATTGCGCAAGCGATGCCGTGCCCGTTGTCTTTTGGGCTTGAGCATTTTTACCGCGAAACTTGTTTGTTCCTGCTCATCGAGTACGGTGAAGCAACCCGCAGGGCCGAACGAGGGTCTCTGCAATCCCCGTCAGTCGAACGGATCAGCTAGCCATGAGCGATATCAGCATCCCACAGCAATACGACCTTGAGACCTCTGCGCTCAAGGTGCCGCCGCACTCGATCGAGGCGGAGCAGGCGGTATTGGGCGGTCTGATGCTGGATAACAATGCCTGGGAACGGGTGCTGGACCAGGTGTCTGATGGCGACTTCTACCGGCACGATCATCGCCTGATCTTCCGTGCCATTGCCAAGCTGGCGGATCGCAACCATCCGTTCGATGTAGTCACCCTGTCCGAGCAGCTGGACAAGGAAGGCCAGCTGTCCCAGGTGGGCGGCCTGTCGTATCTCGGCGAGATGGCGAAAAACATCCCGTCGGTTGCCAACATCAAGGCCTATGCACAGATCATCCGTGAGCGCGCCACGCTGCGCCAACTGATCGGTGTAAGCAACGACATCGCCAGCAGTGCTTACGCACCTCAGGGCAAGAGTGGCGACGAAGTGCTCGATGAGGCCGAGCGCATGATCTTCAATATTGCCGAGGCCCGGCCAAAGACCGGCGGCCCGGTATTCGTCAACGAGCTTTTGACCAAAACCATTGACCGCATCGACAGCCTGTTCAACAGCAACGGGGGCATCACCGGCATTACTACCGGCTTTACCGATCTGGATGAGAAAACCAGTGGCCTGCAGCCGGCCGATCTGATTATCGTCGCCGGCCGTCCGTCGATGGGCAAGACCACCTTTGCCATGAACCTTGTCGAGAGCGCGGTTCTGCGCGGCGACAAGGCGGTGCTGGTGTACTCGCTGGAAATGCCCGGTGATTCGTTGATCATGCGGATGATCTCGTCGCTGGGGCGCATCGATCAGACCAAGGTGCGTAATGGGCGACTGGATGATGATGACTGGCCGCGGCTGACTTCGGCAGTCAATCTGCTCAAGGATCGCAAGCTGTTTATTGACGACACTGCTGGAATTTCGCCTGCAGAAATGCGCGCGCGCACCCGACGTCTGGTCCGTGAGCATGGTGAGCTGGGGCTGATCATGGTCGACTACCTGCAGCTGATGCAGGTAGGTGGCAAAGGCGGCGAGAACCGCACCAACGAGATTTCCGAAATATCCCGCTCGCTGAAGGGCCTGGCCAAGGAATTCAATTGTCCGGTTGTGGCTCTTTCGCAGCTAAACCGCTCGCTGGAGCAGCGTCCGAACAAGCGTCCGGTGAACTCTGACCTGCGTGAATCAGGCGCCATCGAGCAGGACGCCGACGTGATCATGTTTGTCTACCGCGACGAAGTGTACAACCCGGATACCGAGTACAAGGGTGTGGCCGAAATCATCATTGGCAAGCAGCGAAACGGGCCGATAGGCGCGATCAAACTGGCGTTTCTTGGCAAGTACACGCGCTTCGACAATCTGGCGCCGGGCAGCTATCAGTTCGACGAAGAGTAACCAGGCTGCATAAGCAGCGTGAATAAAAACGGGCGCGATTAGCGCCCGTTTTTTGTTTCAGCAATGGCTCAGTTGCGCCGCTGCACGATATAACGTGCCAGCTCCCGCAGTGGTTCAGCTTTGCTGTCAAACGTACGCAGGGAGTTAAGAGCCTGCTCGCACAGTTCGAGGGCATAAGCCTTGGCAGCGGGCATGCCGAGCAGGGCAGGGTAGGTTGGTTTGTCTCTGGCGATATCGGCACCCTGGCGTTTGCCCAGAGTCGCGGTATCACTTTCCACGTCGAGAATGTCGTCCTGCACCTGGAACGCCAGGCCGATGGCTGCCGCATAGCGTTGCAGGGCGGCCAGGCTCAAGGCATCAGCCTTGCAGCTGGCTATGGCACCCAGCAGAACACTGGCCTCGATCAGGGCGCCGGTTTTGTGCCGGTGCATTTGTTCGAGGGCCTGCTGGTCAAGCTGCTTGCCGACGGCGCCGAGGTCAATTGCCTGACCTCCGACCATACCGGCAGGGCCGGCAGCACGGCTGAGCGTGACCAGCATGTTCAGGCGTGCTTCAGCATCCTGTACGTTGTGTCGCGGGTCGGCCAGTACTTGGAAGGCCAGACTTTGCAGGGCGTCGCCGGCAAGAATTGCGGAGGCTTCGTCGAACGCCTTGTGCGTGGTTGGCTGGCCGCGGCGTAAATCATCGTCATCCATCGCCGGCAAGTCGTCATGCACCAGCGAGTAGGCATGAATCAACTCAACCGCGCAGGCGGCAGCATCGGCCTGCTCCAGTTCGCCATCGAGGGCCTCGCAAGCGGCGTAGACCAGTAGCGGACGGATACGTTTACCGCCGTTGAATACGCTGTAGCGCATGGCGGCATACAGCGGTTGCAGATCGGCTCGTGGTGCAACGAACAGTGGTTCCAGGGCGGCATCAACACGGGCTTGGCAATGCTGTTGATAGCCTTCGATCATGCATCGTCTTCCGTGCTGAACGGCGCTTCGGCGAGTTCGCCGTCGTGCTCGAGCAGAATCTGCACCTTCTGTTCAGCCTGTTGCAGCGAGGACTGGCATTCGCGACTGAGGCGAATGCCCTGCTCGAAGGCAGTCAGCGAATCCTCGAGGGACAGTTCACCATTCTCCAGGCGCTCTACCAGCGTTTGCAGTTCGGCAAGGGATTGTTCGAAATCGGGTGTGCTTTTCTTGCGGGCCATCAGCAGGGTCTCGGCGCTCGGGCAACCGGCGCGACACTAGCAGAGCTGCGCGATGCGGGCAAATGCCGGAACGCCTGTTGTGTTCGCTCGAGTCGGTTGCCAGGCATGGGCTGCGGTCCTTTCAGTGGTTTTATTAGCTGAGCTGACCGGCATTCAAGTGTCTGATGCAATGGCATCCTCTGCGTTAATGCACCTGAGTGCCCGCGCCATTACCCGCAGGAATCATCAGCTATTTGCCTTACACGCTAAGCTTGTTCAGCAGGCCGCATGGGTCTATCAAGGCATATCAATCCCTAATTGTCGTCTCTCCAGGAGCAACCCCTCATGTCCGCACAACTGAATCGTCAATTCTTGCTTGCGCAACGCCCGGTAGGATTGCCTGAACGGGAAACCTTCAGCTTTGTTGAAAGCGACGTTGCCGAGCCGGGTGACGGCGAGATTGTGGTCAGGAATGAATATCTTTCGCTCGATCCGGCCATGCGCGGCTGGATGAACGATACCAAGTCCTATATCCCGCCGATTGGCATCGGCGAAGTGATACGCGCTCTTGGTGTGGGCAAGGTCATTGCTTCTAAAAATCCTGCGTTTGCCGTGGGGGATTACGTCAATGGTGCGGTGGGCGTACAGGATTATTTTCTCGGTGTGCCCAAAGGCTTTTACAAGGTTGACCCGACCAAGGCGCCGTTGCCGTTATATCTATCGGCATTGGGCATGACCGGTATGACCGCCTACTTTGCTTTGCTCGATGTAGGGCAGCCTAAAGCTGGCGAAACCGTGGTGATTTCCGGCGCAGCTGGGGCGGTCGGCAGCATTGCCGGTCAGATTGCCAAGCTCAAGGGCTGTCACGTGGTGGGGATTGCCGGTGGTGCGGAAAAGTGCAAAACACTGATCGATGAATTCGGCTTCGACGGTGCCATCGACTACAAGAACGAAGATCTGATCGCCGGCCTCAAGCGTGAATGCCCGAAGGGTGTCGATGTCTATTTCGATAACGTTGGCGGTGACATTCTCGATGCAGTGCTCACCCGCCTGGTCTTCAAGTCCCGCGTGATTATTTGCGGGGCTATTAGTCAGTACAACAATAAGCAAAATATCAAAGGGCCTGCCAACTACTTGAATCTGCTGGTCAACAGCGCGCGCATGGAAGGCATGGTGGTGATGAGCTATGCGCCGCGCTTTGCCGAAGCGGCACAGGAAATGGCCGGCTGGCTGGCCAGCGGCAAGATCAAGAGCAAGGAAGACATCGTCGAGGGGCTGGAGACCTTTCCGGAAACCCTGCTGAAATTGTTCAGTGGCGAAAATCTTGGCAAGCTGGTGTTGAAAGTCGACTGAGCAAAGCCTGCTGCCCGCCGCAGTGGCAGGCTCCCGCAGGCGTCCGTCATACGGGCTGTGTAACTGGCTTTACAGGCTTGCCCGCAGCCTGACGGACTGGCGCTGTAGCTGCTGGCTGGTGCACAGTGGCTCTAATGCATACAGCAAGGAGCTGACCTGTGGACGACCAGAGTTCTTCAATGGATGCCTATGCCCCGAAAGTCATCGCCGGCAAGATCGAGGCCATGGGCGTCAGCAAAGCCAATGCCGACTCACTGACGGTATTTGTGCTGGCGCTATTGGCGGGGGCATTCATCTCGCTGGCGGCGCTGTTGTTCACGGTGGTGATAACCGACAGCCAACTGGGTTTTGGCGTGACGCGTCTGCTGGGTGGCCTGAGTTTCTGTCTGGGACTGGTGCTGGTCATCGTTGCCGGAGCCGAGCTGTTCACCGGCAACAACCTGCTGGCCATGGCCTGGGCCAGCAAACGCATCAGTTCACGGGCTGTATTGCGTAACTGGCTGCTGTCCTATATGGGCAACGTGTTGGGTTGTCTGGGCACTGTGGCCCTGGTGCTGCTGGCCGATATCGGCAGTCAGGCCAATGGTGGTGTCGGCGAAACGGCGCTACAGATTGCCAGCGCCAAAGGTGAGCTCAGCCTGCTGGAAACTTTCAGTCGTGGCATCCTGTGCAATGCGCTGGTGTGCATGGCTGTGTGGCTGGCGATGGCCGGGCACAGCGTGACAGACAAGATTCTCGCGGTCATTTTTCCGGTAACCGCCTTCGTGGCGCTGGGCTTTGAACACTCGATTGCCAACTGGTTCTTCTTGCCCTTTGCCATGCTGCTCGACCCGCAGAGTTCGATTTCCCTGGGTAGTGCCGCCGGTAATCTGCTGGCGGCGACTGCGGGGAATATCGTCGGGGGAACGCTGCTGGTGGCCGGCGTTTACTGGCTGGCCTACCTGCGCAAAGGCCACGGCTGATTGACTCAGCGGTTGCGCCCCAAGGCGTCGTGGCTGCTCACCCAGTCGCCGGCCAGCACCGCAGAGGTGAGTGACACATCGCCGGCCAGCACCACAGCAGCAATGATCTCGGCCAGCTTGTCGGCCTTGCCGCTGCCGACACAGCCGAGCATGTCCAGGCACTCGCGCTGGGTCGGCAGGCCGGTGCCGCCGCCGTGGGTGGCGCAGATGATCGCCGGCAGCGTCACCGACCAGTAGTAATCGCCGTTTTCCAGCAGCTGGCCATAGGTGATGCCACCGTGGGATTCGGCAACGTTGGCGGCATCCTGGCCGGTGGCGATAAACATCGCGGCGATGCCATTGGCCGCGTGTGCGCCGCTGTAGGCGGAGCCGGCCTGCAGGGCACCAACGGCGGCAATCTGCCGGTAGCGATAAAGTTGTGCGGTATCGATGCGTAGCAGGTCGCGGGCCACCTCGCGCTTGAGAGTGAACTCGGCGATCACGCGCTTGCCACGAGTCTGGATCATATTCATTGCCGAGTGTTTCTTGTCGGTGTCGATGGCGCCGGAAAGGATGTAGCGCGGCTGGTCGGGGTGATTGGCCTTGATCCACTCGCAGGCGGCGAAGGTCGCCTTGCTGGTCATGTTCTGCCCGGCGGCATCGCCGGTGGTGTAACAGAAGCGGGTGTACAGCATGTTGGCCACCGGATACTGCTCGATCTCGAACAGCTTGCCGCTGCGCGTGGTGGTTTCGGCGGCGGCCTTGATTGCCTCGAAGCTGCTGACTAGCCATGCGCCGAATTCACGCGCCTGCAGGGCATCGGCAAACAGGAATACCGGCGCGCGCTGCATCGAGTGCTTGACCACCGTGGTCTTCACTCCGCCACTTTCACTGATGGCACGCATGCCGCGGCTGTAGCTGGCCAGCAGGGTACCCTCGGTGGTGGCCATGGGAATGTAGAAGTCACCACGGGCATGCTCGCCAGTGATATGAATCGGCCCGGCAAGACCCAGCGGCATCTGTACGCAACCGATGAAGTTTTCGATGTTGCCGCGCGTCACCTCCGGATCGATGCTGTAAGCGGCAATGTTCTCCAGGCTGGCACCGGTCTTTGCTGTGATGAAGCTGCGCCGCCGCTTGGCTTCCTCACTGCTGTAGTTGTTGTCCTTGTTACGCGGGATCGGTTCTGCGCGGGTCATGCGGTGCTCCTGAGAATCTGCGGATAGAGGTCAGCATATGACCCTAGCCGATATCGCTGCCTGGCACACAGATAACACGCAGCTGAATGCTCGGCAGTCCATCCGGCTTATCCTTGAGCTGTATTTTTCCCTGTCAGTTTGCCGGGTTTTTTGATTGCGCTACTCCGGCTTTTTCCGTTTCGTCGAGAAGTTCATGCAGGGTCGCAATCAGCAGCTCTGCTGCAGGAGACAGTGTCCTTTGCCTGAGTTGAACAAGGCCGATTTTTGCAAGCAAGGGTGGTGGGTCTTCCACTTCCAGTGTGCACAGTTTGCCGCTGGAAAGGCTCGCGGCGACGGCATGGTGGGAGACGATCAGGATCAGGTTTTCATGGCTGACGACCTCGGTCAGTACGCCGAGATCGTCGCACTCAATGACCACTGGCATCTCGTGGTTCAGCTGGATGCCCATGGCGTTTCTCAGCACCAGATCGGTGTCCTTGGGTAGTCGTAGCGAAGCAAAGCCATAAGGCAGAAGATCTCGCATGTAGCGTTTTTCCAGTCCCAGCAGAGGATGCCCTGCCCGGCACACGAATGGCCCTTGCTGCTGCATCAGTGGCGTGATGGAGACTTCACCGCCGGAGGGGATGTTTTGTGTGTCGCCGATGAAAAACTCGATTTCCTTGTTGAGCAGGTGGGTCAACAGATGATGCCAATTGTTGACCATCAGTGAAGCGCGAAACCCAGGCCGGCCCTGGCGGGCTCGCTGCAAAAGCTGCGGCATGAGGCTGGCTGCAGGCAGCGGTCCGGCGCCAAAACTGACATGGCCTATTTCACCTCTGCGCTTGAGTGCCATATCGCGCTCGAGGTTGTCGGCCTCGTCTGCCAGGAGTTTGGCGCGGGAAAGAAATTGCGCGCCAACCACAGTGATCGTCAAACCCTGCTTGCTGCGATCAAACAGGGTCATGCCCAGTTCGCTTTCGAGCGCCTGAATGCTGCGGCTGAAAGCCGGCTGGCTGAGGTGAACCTTTTCCGCGGCACGGATGAAATTCATTTCTTCGGCCAGGGCTACAGCATGGCGAATGCGTTTGAGATCCATGCTATGCGTCCTGCGCATTAACTCTTGCATGATTATGCATTAGAGGTTTTTTTTTTGCTTGGGTAAATTAAAAAGTCATATGCAGACTTTTAAGTTGAAGAGGCTCTTTCCATGAACCCAGTCGGACGCACTGCGAAATCATCGTCAAAATCCGGGCCTCAAAAAACGGCTACGCCTCGAAAAAACACTGCAAAAAAAACTCGTTCCAAAAGCACGGCGGCACCGCTGTCAAGCGTCGACACGAGCGTCGAGTTACTCCGTGAAGGTCTCCACGGTCCAGATCCTGTGCTGATGAAAAAGCAGGCCGGTGTTTGGGGCATGCTGATGAATTATTACTTTCGTCTGGAAATCGCCGGCTGGGAGAAATTGCCAAAACAAGCGTCACTGTTGATCGGCGTTCACTCCGGTGGCCCTTTAACCATGGACGCCTGGACGGTAAACATGGCTTGGTGGCGGCACTTCCAGGGCAAACGCACCTTGCATAGCACAGCCCACGATGTGTTGATGCAAAACAAACTGCTAGGCCAGTACTTTCGCCGCCTGGGTGCCATTTCGCCTTCGCGAGAAAGTATTCAGGCGGCGTTCAGGCAAGGTGACGATGTCATTCTCTGGCCTGGCGGTGAGGTCGATGCCTATCGCAAATGGAGCAAGCGAGATCAGGCTATTCTTGGCGGCCGCAAGGGCTTTATCAAACTGGCAATTCGCAGCGGTGTTCCAATCGTGCCGGTAGCCACTGTTGGCGGACATGACACGCTGTTTGTGCTCTCTGAGGGGCGCGGTCTGGCCAGACTTCTCAAGCTCAAGGAGAAGATGCGAGTCGAGGTTGCTCCGATCACCTTAAGCGTGCCTTTCGGTGTAGCCCTGCACCTGACTCCGTTCCAGCATATCCCGTTGCCGGCAAAAATCCGGACTGAGTTGCTGGAGCCGATCTATCTTGATAATGACCCGGCGCGTGCTGATGACGAGGACTACGTAAACCAGGTCTATGCCGAAGTCGAAAGCAGCATTCAGGCGGGAATGGATCGCCTGGCCAAGAGAAGGCGCTTTCCGATCTTTGGTTGATCATCCATGGCCCGAGTTCCTCTTGCTACGGACCAGGACTGAATTAAAGTCTTATAAAAAACTGTGGGAGTGAGTCATGAGTAGCGAAGAGTTTGACTACGTAATCGTCGGTGCCGGTTCGGCCGGTAGCGTGCTGGCCAGTCGCCTCACTGAGGATCCCGATGTGACGGTCTGCCTGCTGGAGTCCGGTGGTCCTGACAAGAGTATTTTCATCCATGCTCCGGCCGGTTTCGTCGCCATGGTCGCGACCCATTACAACAACTGGGCATTCGACACCGTGCCGCAAAAGCACATGAACAACCGCGTGTGTTACCAGCCACGCGGCAAGACCCTGGGTGGCTCGAGTTCGATCAACGCCATGCTGTATGTGCGCGGCAACCGCTGGGACTACGACCACTGGGCCAGTCTGGGCAATCCCGGTTGGTCATATGACGATGTGCTGCCGTACTTCAAGCGTGCGGAAAACAACGAGACCCACGGTGCCAGTGAGTTTCACGGCGCAGGTGGTCCGCTGAACGTGGCCGAGCTGCGCACTCCGAGTGCCTTGAGCAAGGCATTCGTTCAGGCCTCGGTAATGAATGGTATCCCCGAGACCCGTGACTACAACGGTGCAGACCAGTTCGGCTCGTTCATGTATCAGGTCACACAGAAGAATGGTGAGCGTTGCAGTGCGGCCAAGGGTTACCTGACGCCCAATCTGTCGCGCCCCAATCTGCGTGTAAAAACCCATGCGTTGTCGGCCAAAATCATCATGGAAGGCAAGCGTGCCCGGGGTATTGCCTACTACCAGGGCAGTACCCTCAAGGAAGTGCGCGCCCGTCGCGAGGTGATCCTCAGCGCGGGCGCCTTCGGTTCGCCGCATCTGTTGCAGTTGTCAGGTATCGGCCCGGCGAAGGAGCTTCAGGCGCTGGGCATTGAGCTGGTACATGACCTGCCCGGCGTTGGCGAAAATCTGCAGGATCATATCGACCAGGTGCAGAGCTATATCTCTCCCAGTGACAGCGACACCTTCGGTATCTCAGCGCGCGGCACCGTGAAGATGGCCAAGGGTGCCTATGAATGGCACAAAAAGCGCACCGGGTTTATTGCCAGTTCCATCGCCGAGGCGGGCGCTTTTTTGCGCTCGGCGTCTGATGTCAGCGTGCCGGATATCCAGCTGGTATTCGTGGTCGCACTGGTTGACGACCATGGCCGCAAGATGCACACCAGTCATGGTTTTTCCTGCCACGTAGAAGTGTTGCGCCCGTACAGCCGTGGCACGGGCAAGCTGGCCAGTGCCGATCCGCGGGTAGCACCGAAAATAGATCCCAATTTCCTCGCTGACGAGCGTGACCTGGACCTGCTGGTCAAGGGCGTGCAACTGCAGATGGACATCCTGCAGAGCAATCCGCTGCAACCCTGGCGCGGCAAGATGCTCTATCCGGTCAAGCGTGACGATGTCGCTGGCATCATCGCCGATATCCGCGAGCGGGCGGATACCCAGTATCACCCGACCAGTACCTGCAAGATGGGACCGGCCAGCGATCCCATGGCCGTGGTCGATGCACAGTTGCGGGTGCATGGTCTGGAAGGGCTGCGCGTGGTCGACGCATCCATCATGCCCACCGTGACCAGCGGCAACACCAACGCCCCGACCATCATGATCGGCGAGAAGGCCGCCGACATGATTCGATACGGGGTGTTCAGCCGCTAATTTGACTGTTGCTCCACCGGCGCCGGCTTTCGGTGCCGCTGCCAACCCGCATGGAAACCACTATGAGCCAGCTTGCCGGACAAGATGCCAGTTTTCTGTATCTGGAAAACGACAGTATCAAGAGTCACTTCTCGGTACTGACCGTTTACGACCAGAGTGAGCTCAAGGCGCCGTTGCGCTACCGTGACATTCTGGCCTACTTCAATGAGCGGGTCAGTGCTATGCCGGTGTTCCGGCGCAAGCTATATCCGGTGCCGCTGCAGCTGGATGCGCCGTATTTTGCTGATGATCCGCACCTCAACATCGAGTCGCATGTACGTCACATAGCCTTGCCCAAGCCCGGTGACTGGCGGCAGTTCTGCATCCTGGCCGCACAGATACAAGCGGTGCCGATCGATATGGGCAAGCCGCTGTGGGACATGCATATCATCGAGGGCCTGGATCAGGTCGAGGGTTTGCCCAAGGGCAGCTTTGCCATCATCACTCGTCTGCACCATGCGATTGCCGACGGCACGACGGCGCGCGGGATCCTCATGGCCCTGCATCATCCCAAGGGGCAGGCACCAGAGGACGTGCCGGTGGTGTTCAGGGAGGCACCGCCTTCGGCGATCGAGATGTTCCTGCGCGGCTCGCTGAATAATGCCCGGCAAATTTCCGCCATTCCTCGCCGGCTGGCCAAACTGTTGCCAGCTTCCGGTCCTAAACTGGGGCGCGTGGCAGCGAGTGCGCTCAACAAGTGGCTGGCCACTGATGATCAGCGCGAAGCCATCGAACTGGCAGACAAAGCCAAGGTGCCGGCAAGCATTTTCAATACCGAAATGGAATACCGGCGGGTGTTCCAGTTACGCCGCTATCCGCTGCAAGACATCAAACGCATTAGGACACTCGCACCCGGTGCCACACTGAATGACACCGTGCTGACGTTGATTGGCGGGGCACTGCGCCGCTATCTGGAAGCCAGCGGGGAAAAGCACGACATCAATCTGGTCGCCTTGTGCCCGATCAACTTGCGTGAAGACAAGTTCGGTAATGACAGCGTGCAAGGCAACAATATCTCCCTGATGCAGGTAAACCTGAACACCCGCACCGCTGCACCGGCCAAACGAATGGGAAAAGTGCTCGATGCCACCACCAAAGCCAAACTGGCACAGAAAGCCTCGACGGCCAAGGACCTCATAGCCCTGTCGCAGAATGCACCGAACCTGCTGGTTGCCCTGGGAACCCGTCTGGCGATGCTTGCGGCTTTCCGTGGAGGCAGTGCTGTGCGTCTGGGCAACTGCATCATCACCAACGTGCCCGGGCCACAGGAACCCTTGTATTTCATGGGCGCCCGTCTCGAGCTGTTCAGCGGCTTGGCGCCGATATCACCGGGCAGCGGTCTTACCTTTCCGGTGACCAGTTATTGCGGCCAGTTGTGCATCGCTTTCACCGGCTGCCCGGGCTGGGTCAAGGATCCACAATTGCTGGCCAGCTGTCTGGATGACAGTTTTGCCGAAATGCTGGCAGCGGCAGACACCAGCCAACCCGGCACAAAACCCTTGAAAAGATCGCCGGCCAGGGCTGCACGCAAAACTGCGTCGCCACGCCAGCCAGCCGCTGAGAAAGCGTCTGGCACACCGAAATCAAGTTAAGGAGTCTGAATATGAGTGCCGCCGTCAAATCACCGCTGGAGATGTTTTACCGCTGGGAACAGGAAACGCCGGATCAGGTTTACCTGCGTCAGCCCAAAGCCTTGCAGTGGAGCGAATACACCTGGCGCGAAGTCGGTGATCAGGTGCGGCGAATTGCCAGCTACCTGCGTGCGCAGCATTACCCGGCAGGCAGCCGGATTGCCATCTGGTCAGGCAACAGCAAAGACTGGCCGATAGTCGACCTGGCGATCATGCTTGCCGGTCATGTGAGTGTGCCGTTGTATCCGGGTCAGGATGCCGATTCTGCCGGCTATATCCTCAGCCATAGCGACAGCAAAATGGTTTTTCTCGGCAGCTTTGATGCCTGGGGAAAAGCCGCTGAAGTAATGCCGGAAAGCCTGCCGCGGGTGGCCATGCTCGGTGCACAGGTACCTTGCCTGACCTCGCTTGAGCAGATACTCAAGGACTACCAGCCATGGCTCGAGTCACCCGTTCCGGCCCCGGAATCGATGTTCACCATCATCTACACCTCGGGCACCACCGGTAACCCGAAAGGGGTCATGCACACGCACGCCACGCCCGGGTATGTTTGCCCCGACCTGGCGGCCGGCTTGCGCCATGAGGTTGGCAATACGCGATTCTTTTCCTACCTGCCCATGTCTCACGCCGCCGAACGGATATTGGTTGAGCTGGCCAGTCTGTATTGCAATGGCTGTATTTCGTTTTCCGAGGGGCTGGCCACCTTTGCCGAAGAGCTGCACTCCGTGCAGCCACAGTTTTTCTTCTCGGTTCCGCGCTTGTGGCTCAAATTCAAGGAAGGTGTCGACGCGAAAATTCCGGCAGCTGTGCAGGCAAGCTTCGGCGCCGAACAAAAGGCTGCCATTGCCCGCCAGTTGGGCCTGGCTGAAGCGCGGCTGATTCTCACCGGTTCGGCACCCTGTCCGCGTGATGTGCAGCAGTGGTTTATTGATCTGGGCATTTTGTTGCGTGACGCTTACGGCATGACCGAAAACTTCATTCACGGTTGTGGCTGGATTCACAATGATCAGCCGGTGTCAGGGTGTGTGGGGCGACCGTTCGGCTCAACCATCGAGGTGCAGCTGTCTGAACAGAACGAGATTATGTTCCGCAGCAAAGGGCTGATGAAGGGCTACTACCTCGAACCGGAAAAAACCGCTGAAGTGCTGGTTGATGGCTGGTATCACACCGGTGATTCCGGGCGCCTGGATGAAGACGGCAATCTCTGGGTAACCGGACGCATCAGCGAAGTGTTCAAGACCACCAAGGGCAAATTCGTCCGGCCGATGAATATCGAAGACTGCTTTGGCCGTACCGATCTGCTGGCACAGTGCTGCGTGTTTGGTCACGGTCTCGATCAGCCGGTGGCGGCGGTTACCTTGTCCGAAATCGGCAAGCAGCTCGACCGTGAAACACTCAAGGAAAAACTGGCTGCATTGCTTGAAGAGATCAACGCCGAGTTGCCATCCTGGGAAAGGCTGGGACAGTTGTTTGTGGCGCGCGACGAGTGGACCATCGGCAACGGGCTGCTCACCCCGACCATGAAGCTCAAGCGCAAACGCATAGAACAGGTTTCGGCCGAGCGCATGGCCAGCCATGCGGGCAAAACCGGAGTGATCCTGGAGTGAACAATGAATGCTGACAGGTTGATTGCCAGCTTTCAGAAATCCCCTTTGACAGGAATGAGACGATGAAGAGAGTTTTTTTTGCTTTGCTGGCTTTTAGCCTGACCCTGGCTTTCAGCGCTCCGGCACTCGCCGGGGAAAGGGATGCGCTGCCGTCATGGAATGCGGGAGCGTCGAAGCAGTCGATTTCCGACTTCGTTGCCAGGGTGACTACCGAAGGCTCCGCAGACTTCGTTCCACCCGCAGAGCGCATAGCCGTTTTTGATAACGATGGCACGCTTTGGGCGGAGCAGCCTTTTTACGCGCAGTTCTTTTTTGCGGTTGATCGCGTGCAAGCGCTGGCGCCGCAACATCCAGAATGGAAGACTCGGGAACCCTTTGCCTCGCTGCTCAAGGGCGATATGAAAGCAGCGCTGGCCGGCGGCGAGCATGCGATTCTGGAAATCGTCATGGCTACCCACGCCGGGATGAGCACTGAAGCGTTCGAGCAGCTGGTCAAAGACTGGATTACCACCGCCAGACATCCGGTCACCAAGCGGCCGTACACCGAGATGGTCTATCAGCCCATGCTGGAAGTGCTGGCGTATCTGCGCGAGAGCGGCTTCAAGACCTATATCGTTTCCGGCGGCGGTATCGAGTTTATGCGTCCATGGGCGGAGGCGGTCTATGGGGTGCCGCCCGAGCAGGTGATTGGCAGCAGTATCAAGACGAAATTTGAAATGGTGGATGGCAAGCCGGTATTGATGCGCCTGCCAGAGTTGAGTTTTCTCGACGACAAGGGCGACAAGCCGGTAGGCATCAATCTGCATATCGGTCGCCGTCCGATAGCCGCGTTCGGCAATTCCGACGGTGATCTGCAGATGCTGCAATGGACTACGGCAGGATCCGGGCCAGGCTTTGCGCTCTATGTGCATCATGATGATGCCGGGCGCGAGTGGGCCTATGACCACCCGTCTGCAGTCGGGCAGCTGGACAAGGGGCTGGTTGAAGCCGCCGCAAAGGGCTGGACTGTTGTGTCAATGAAGAATGACTGGAAGCTGATCTACCCTGTAACGAAGCAGTAACAGGGCAATAGTCGCTGTTTGCCTGACGTGCAGTGACCCACAGAGCAGGATTGCTGGCCCGTGAATGGTTCCGGTCATCAATCTGCTGAAGCGTTGTTTCATCCATAAAAACCCGTGTATGGAGTAATCAAATGATCAAGAAGACGTGCATGGCTCTGGCCTTCGGAGCGGCCCTGTCGGCGTTCCCGCTAGCCCAGGCCGCTGAAAAGCCCAATATCCTGGTGATCTGGGGTGATGACATCGGCGAATACAACATCAGCGCCTACAACATGGGCCAGATGGGCTACCGCACGCCGAATATCGACCGCATTGCTAAAGACGGTGCGCTGTTCACCGACTGGTACGGTCAGCAGAGCTGCACCGCCGGCCGCGCAGCATTCGTTACCGGACAGTCGCCGATCCGTACCGGCCTGACCAAGGTTGGTCTGCCGGGTACACCGGAAGGCATCAACAAGAAAGACCCGACCGTGGCGACCCTGCTCAAGGCCGAAGGTTACATGACCGGCCAGTTTGGCAAGAACCATCTGGGTGATCGTGACGATATGCTGCCGACAGCCCACGGTTTCGATGAGTTCTTCGGCAACCTGTATCACCTGAATGCCGAGCAGGAGCCCGAGCATCCAGACTATCCAAAGGACGCTGCCTTCAAGAAGCGCTTCGGCCCGCGCGGTGTTATCAAGTCCAGCGCTGACGGCAAGATCGAAGATACCGGTCCGCTGACCAAGAAGCGCATGGAAACCGTCGACGAGGAAATCACCGCTGCAGCCTTGAACTTCATGGAGCGTGCCAAGAAGGCCGACAAGCCGTTCTTCCTCTGGTGGAACGCCACGCGCATGCACATCTGGACCCACCTCAAGCCCGAATCCGAGGGGAAATCCGGGCTGGGTATTTATGCCGATGGCATGCTCGAACATGACGCCATGGTTGGCCAGTTACTCGACAAGGTCGACGAGTTGGGCCTGACTGACAACACCATCGTCATGTACTCCACCGACAATGGTGCCGAAGCCATGAGCTGGCCGGATGGCGGCACCACCCGTTACCGTGGCGAGAAGAATACCAACTGGGAAGGTGGTTATCGCGTGCCTACCATGATCAGCTGGCCGGGTGTGATCAAGCCGGGCACGGTGATCAACGAGATAGGCTCCCATGAGGACATGCTGTCTACGCTGCTGGCTGCTGCCGGTGATGGCAATGTGAAGGAAGAGCTGCTCAAGGGCAAGAATGTTGCCGGCACTACCTACAAGGTACATCTGGATGGTTACAACCTGCTGCCAGCCCTGAAAGGTGAGGCCCCGTGGCCGCGCCAGGAGTTTCTCTACTGGACAGACGACGGGCAGGTTGCTGCCCTGCGCCTGGGTAACTGGAAAACCACTTTCCTGAAGCAGAATGCTCATGGTGTTGATGTGTGGCGCAAACCTTTTGAAGAGTTGCGTGCGCCAATGCTGAGTAACCTGCGCATGGACCCCTTCGAGCGTGCTGAATACGAAGGTCTTGGCTATGACCAGTGGTGGATTGACCACGCCTTCATGATCGCGCCATCCGCCGTTTATGTGGCGCAGTGGTTGCAGAGCTTCAAGGAGTTTCCGCCACGCATGAAACCGGGTAGTTTCAATCTGAGCAAGATCATGGAAGCCGCACAGCAAGTGAAGCCGGCACAACAGTAACCTGCCGGTTTTCACTGCAATAGAAAAAGCCAGGGCTGCGGCCCTGGTTTTTTTCTGTTCGGGCTAAGGGCAGCAAACCTGCAGCCTGCCATGCAATTTCGGGTTGACGCGCGGCGTATCGCTCGCGATGCGCTGACCCCCGCCAATATCGTTGCAGCCGAGGCCTCCGATGTCGAAGAAAAGCCGCAAGAATCCCCAAGCCAACAGCGCTAATGCTGGTTCCGGTCTCGTTCCTGCAAAGCCCGCATGGCGTGGCT
>Ga0102814_10001207_pt1 | contig 18482 bp, 18 predicted proteins | sample ColrivemetaGS741_FD_79112 | JGI IMG/M metagenome (GOLD analysis project Ga0102814, IMG submission 79112) | Estuarine microbial communities from the Columbia River estuary - Flood tide ETM metaG S.741 | ecosystem: Environmental > Aquatic > Marine > Intertidal zone > Estuary | place: USA... | reverse complement strand
TTATTGAATTTCAAACTGTTGAATTTCTTGCATCAAATGAATATGAAAAAGAAATGCGATCTGCTCATTTTTATATTAATTCGACTACAGACGATGCAGGCCCAGGAACACTAATGCGAGCTGTACATTATGGAATTATACCTATAAGTTTCCCAACAGGCGTTGCATCTGATATTATTACTTCTGAAAGTGGCTTCTTATTGAAAACATTTTCCTATTTAGATTTGTCAAAATCCATTCGTGATGCAATGGATTTATCAATGGAAAAGCTTGAAGATATGTCTTTAAAAAATTTGGAGATAGCTTCTAACCTGTTAGATGAAGAAAAAACATTTAAAGAATTCACCCAAAAATTAGTCGGAATTTTTAAAAATCATACAATTCTTGAAAATACTACAAGCTAAAACGATCCATTTTTAAATAGACTTATTCTTCTTCTCAAAGTAGATTTCCAGAACATCTCAAAGCTATTTAATTAGTTTCTTTTAAGAGCTTATTACTTTGATAAATGTTTTAAAAATTTACGTGAGTCATTTCCTTCACTAAACAACAAATCTAAAATACTTACTCCATGCTGAAATGGTGGATAAGGTTGATTGTACTCAGGATAACTTGAATAATCAAAATAGTGAACAGAAATTCCATTTTCACCAAAAACGGCTTCGTTCATATAAGCTTTTGCAGCAGGCCCAGTAAAATAATCGGTGGTACCAAGATTCTTACATATTTCAACAAGTCGATCATTTCTCTCATCTGCTAATTCGAATTCGTTTGATAGACGAATCTGAATATCAATCCCTAAAAATTGGCATATTTCATTTATAAATAATTGATTTATATCGGTTAGATAAGTAAAAGAACTATTTAAATAAATGGGCTCAATCCAATCTCTAATTTCTTTATAGTTTAAGGATTTTGAATAATTGTGCTTAAGTATTTCCCAATGTGTTTTGTTCCAAGATAAATCTGAAACTTTAGTGTCTTTTATTTTCTGATTGAATTTCCCCTTAACCTCAACTGGAATTGTTAGCCATTTTAGCCCATTTTGCGTTTTAATCAGATTTCTATTTCGCCAGTCTCGCTTCGTAAACTGCATATCATCATAAATGACGAAAATATCACACAATGCCAAGCTATCAAAATATCCTTTCCAAGGGATATAATTCGATTGAGTGATTATGACTTTCTTATTTATCATTATAGGATGAACATCATTTAACATTTCAATAAAATATAGAAAATGGAAGCTTATTTAGTGTAGAATTACCATTATTTAAAAGTAGCCTATTTTGACCCAAATGATTCATAATATTTTGAATTTGATTTATCCTATATCAGAGTAATCAAGATTGAAATGCGTACATTCTAAATCAACTACTAACTGAGTAGTTTTGTAGTTTAGTTTATATAGAATTAATAAGAGGATTAACTATTTTAAGTTTTTCATTTGTTGAAATTCTCGTAGAAAACACCTGTTTTCAGACTAAAAACTATCAATATATTTTTTTAAAAGGTAAGCTAAGAAATATGAAATCGTATGGATTAACTCAAATTGATAATAATACTGACGAAATCAGTTATCACGTTGAAAACTTGCGCATTAGAGGATATTCTATTTTAAAAAAGGTGGTTTCAGAATCTGATTGTGATTCATTTAACTCCAAAACGGAAGATCTTTATAAACAACAATGTAGTGAGCTTCCCGAAGATGATTTAATCAAGATCAATGAGAAAGATTTAGTTCGTATGCCTTTTTTATATGATGCTGCATTTACGAATTTATTTACTCAAGATCTGATAAATGAAATAGTCTCAAAATATATTGGGAGCCATTATTATCTTCATTTACAGAATGCCATTATTAATCGCCCCTCACAAGAACATCATCAAAGTTCTTGGCATCGTGATTTACCTTATCAAGATTGGATTATTAGCAAACCTCTAGCAGTTAATGCCTTTTATTGCATGAGTGATTTTACTTCTCAAAATGGGGCTACTTTTCTACTTCCCTTTTCCCAAAAAATTGAAAAATTCCCAAGTAAACGCTATGTCGAAGAAAATCAAATACAAATGATTGCGCCTAAAGGTTCTGTTGTATTGTTCGATTCCATGGTTTTTCACAGAGCTAGTTTTAATTCTACTTCTAACGTACGCTATGGAATTAATAATATGTTTGTAGTCCCTATTTTAAAACAGCAAATCAATATGGCAAAACATGCGAATTTAAGTCAATTTGATGATAAAGCACGAAAGTTGATTGGCATTTCTTATCAACTCGAGGAAAATGTTTATGACTACCGTTTGAGAAAACTGGAAAAACATGTCTAAACAAATCTTAGCAAAAGTTGCTGATTATTATACTCGAAAACTTCAGGAAAATGGTGAGAATCATTTAGGACTCGATTGGAATTCTAAGGAATCTCAGTTTTTACGATTTAAACAACTTGCTAAAATAATAGAGTTTTCGGCTCCTTTTTCAGTAATTGATTATGGTTCAGGGTTAGGTGATTTTGTTCATTATTTGAATCAAAACAAAACTTCATTGTTCAATTATATTGGTTTTGATCTGAGCAAAGAAATGATAGAAGTTTCAAAGAAACGATTTAAATCAACAACTACTATTGATTTCACGACTGTTGAACCTACACATGTTTCAGATTACTTAGTTGCAAGTGGAATTTTTAATGTAATGCCTCAACCTTATGATTTAAAGGTTTGGGAAGAATACATGTATTCAAGTTTAAATACGTTTAACCAGTTGACTAGCAAAGGGTTTGCATTTAACGTGTTGACTTCTTATTCAGATACTGAATTTAAAAAAGACTACTTGTATTATGCCGACCCACTTAAACTTTTCGATTACTGTAAAAAAACATTTTCACGAAATGTCGCCCTATTGCATGATTATAATTTATATGAGTTTACTATTCTGGTGAGGAAATAAAGATGATAAAAACTAAAAAGCTAATTTTATTTGGAACGAGTGAAATCACTCAAATAGCCAATATGTATTTTGAAAATGATTCAGAATATGAAGTTGTTGCGTTCACTGTTGACCGAGACTATTGCAAAGAATCAGAATTTGAACAGAAACCTTTAATTCCATTTGACGAAATTGAATCGGTTTATCCGCCTACTGATTACGAAATGTTCATAGCTATAAGTTATGCTCAAATGAATCGATTACGCCAACAAAAATTCGAAGAGGCGGTTGCAAAAGGGTACTCATTAGCAACATATATAAGTAGTAAATGCAGCTATTTATCACAATTCAAACCAGGTAAAAATGTATTTATTTTTGAAGACAATACCATTCAACCTTATGTTAAAATTGAAGATAATGTAACGATTTGGAGTGGAAATCACATTGGACACCATTCGACCATTCATTCCCATAATTTTATTAGTTCACATGTAGTTATATCTGGTCATTGTACTATAAAATCGAATTGTTTTTTGGGTGTAAATTCAACCTTAGCACACAAAGTAATTCTAGCAGAAGGAACGCTTTTAGGAGCCGGAGTTGTGATGTCGAAACACTCGCATCCCGATTCTGTTTATGTGGCTCCCAAACCAATCTTGTTAGAAAAGAAAAGTTTCGATATTAAATTGTAAATAAATGAGTTGGAAAAAACTTGGTCAACTATTTTATCCTAATCAGAATCATTCTTGGATGAATTCTCATGCGGCGAACCCGTATGGTGTTTTTATTTCAGAAAATTTGATGCGCGTTTTCTTTACTTGTCGAGATACCTTACAACGTTCTCATATAGCATCATTAGTGCTTGATCTTCAATCAATGAAAATACTCGAAATAGATTCAAAACCCTTATTAGAACCAGGTCAGCTTGGTTTATTTGATGATAGTGGTGTAGCAGTTGCTTGTGTTTTAGAAATGGATAATTATGAGTATTTATACTATTTAGGCTGGAACTTAAAAGTAACGGTGCCTTGGTTAAATAGTATCGGTTTAGCAAAAAGAAAGAAAACTATTGAGAATAGTCCATTTGAAAAAGTTTCTTTAGCTCCAATTATGGATCGATCTAATGAAGATCCCTTTTCGATTTCCTACCCAAGTATACTCCAAGAAAACAATGAATTTAGAATGTGGTATGGCTCAAATTTGAACTGGGGAAAAGATCAGTCTGAAATGCAACATGTTATAAAGTATGCCACTAGTTTAGATGGAATTAATTGGATCCGAAATAATGTAATATCCATTCCACTTATTCATAAAAACGAGTATGCTTTATCTAAACCACATGTGATTAAAGAAGATAATCTTTATAAAATGTGGTACTCTTTTCGAGCAAATAATAGTATTCAAACGTATCGAATAGGATATGCAGAATCTGAAGAGGGATTGAAGTGGGAACGTATGGATGATAAAGTTGGAATTGATGTTTCAGAATCAGGTTGGGACTCGGAAATGATTTGTTATCCCTTTGTTTTTTCACATAAGGGCTCAAAATATATGTTGTATAATGGCAATGGCTATGGAAAAACTGGATTTGGGATTGCAAAATGGAAAGAGTAAAAAATCATATAAGTTTTAATCAACCTTATATTTCTGGGAATGAGTTTGAATACATACAACAAGCCATTAGCACATTGAAACTCTCTGGAAATGGTCTTTTTACTCAAAAATGCCACTCGTTTTTTCAAGAGAAATATGGGTTTAAGAAATGTTTATTAACCTCCTCTTGTACCGATGCCTTAGAAATGGCCGCCATTTTATTAGACATAAACCCATGCGATGAGGTCATTATGCCATCATATACTTTTGTTAGTACAGCAAACGCTTTTGTGTTACGTGGTGCTAAAATCGTGTTTTGTGATAGTCATGCTAATCATCCTGGAATAGATGAAACTAAAATTGAACCGCTAATTACTGAAAAAACAAAGACCATTGTAGTTGTTCATTACGCGGGATTTGCCTGTGAAATGAATACGATTATGGATATCGCCAACAAGTATAATCTCTTTGTAGTTGAAGATGCCGCTCAAGCAATTGATAACTATTATATCGACCCGAAAACAGGTAAAAAAAAAGCACTCGGAGGCATTGGGCATTTAGCCGCGTTCTCATTCCACGAAACAAAAAATATAATTGCCGGCGAAGGTGGTATGTTGGTTATTAATGATGAGCAATTTTTAAAAAGAGCGGAAATCATTTGGGAAAAAGGAACCAACAGAACGGCATTTTTCAGAGGAGAAGTAGATAAATACGGCTGGGTTGATATTGGGTCTTCATTTTTGCCATCAGAAATTACAGCTGCATTTTTATTTGCCCAGTTAGAAAACTTGGAAAAAATCCAAACGCAACGAAAAGTAATATGGGACTTATACGAAACCAAATTAGAAAAATTGAAACAGTTCGGAGTAACGTTACCTCATCAACCGGATTTTTCAACGAATAATGCTCATATCTTTTACCTCGTTTGCAATTCACTCGATGAGCGTACAAAGTTAATTGAGTATTTATTGAGCAATAATATTATTGCTGTATTTCATTATTTATCCTTGCATAAAAGTCCATTTTACCAAAATAATAGTTCTCAAAAATATGACTTACCCCATTCAGATCACTTCTCAGATAAATTGTTAAGACTACCCTTCTACTTTGAACTGAGTGAAAAACAGATTACATACATTTCGGATAGGATTTCAACTTTTTATGAGAAGCTAAATAACAAAGAATAAAATAATTTCTTGATTTATTTCCTCTTTGTCCCTTAACTAAACCCCTCTAAAAGAGAAAGAAACTTACTAACAGTTTTGGAAAATGAATGAAACAAAGCAATACTCTGATGATTAGAATTTAGATTTTCACCGTTGAATTTTTCAAAAACTCCATCAATTCGCCTTTCTTGTAAGACAGTTGGCGACAATGACATATTATTTTTTGAATATATTCTGGTCTGAGGTTTAAAGAGGAATAATTAGCTCTTATACTTAAATAAGCTGCAGTAAATTCAAATTCTTATAAGTCTGAGTTTGAAAAGTCATTTTGAAGAATTTAAAACTTGTTACGATATTTATTTGCAAGCAATTAAAACCTCAAACTTAAGCCAACTCCTAAAGTAAACTTTCCATCGTAGTTTTGAACAAATGTCGGTGCTGCACTAAACTTTAATTCTTGCACGTAACTCTTGCGAAGTTTTAATGTTGTTGTATGATATTTTGATGCCACATATGCACATGTTAACTCTGACAAAACAAAAATCGGAATTAAGTAATTTCTGTTCTCTATTTTAGCAAAACTCGATGCAATGGCATAGAGCCCAGTAATTGCATAACTTGTGAATTGAAAAATTAAAAATGTTTTCCAGTATGATCCTTCTAATTTGTCTGTATTTCCAAATATATTTATGAATAAAGGCCTTGTAAAAGAATAAATAATAGAAGCGTAAAACACTTTAAACATTAGCCCAATTCCTGCCCCTAATGACTCATCAGAATTATCCTCAAAGCCGTTCGTTGCTAAATATAAATAGCCAACTGTAATTCCTGCGGATCCCACAAACCCACCAACAGTTTGATATAGCAGTGTTTTAGTTCTGGTTTTCCCATATTCAACAAGTAATGAGTCTTTAATTGAAGTCAATCTACTTTCAACAGGAACTCTGTATGCAAAATCGTCTGCAAAATTCATCTTCTTTTCAAGTTCTTTTGATGAATTACTTAGTGTATTAACCCAGAAAGCTCGGTAATTATATTTTAATATTGGAAATTCATGTGTTGAATCAGCCAAAACTGGTATTGAATTTATAACCAAGAGACTCGTAAAAATTAGAAGAATACGATAGATCATAAAAAATGAATTAGTTGTAACACGAATCAAATGTACTATTATTTTTCACTTTTTTACTTACTAGACTTTTTGATTTTCGACTTTTACTTAAATATGTAGAAATCAACATAAATGATTAAATCGATATTTTTCAAACTTTACAATCATAAAAATGAATGAATTGATTGACTCACATTTCGGATTTAGAATACATCAAACCCATGGAAATACGCACAAAAAAAGCCGCTCCATTACTGAAGCGGCTTATCAAATCAATTAGTTGATTCTAGCAATTATTTTTTATCGCCATCAACAACTTCGAAATCTGCATCAACAGCGCCGTTATCGTCAGATGATTGAGTATCATCTTGAGTAGCACCAGCACCTGCAGCGTCAGCGCCAGGAGCACCGGCACCTTCAGCACCTGCATTTGCATACATTTCTGTAGATGCAACAGACCAAACTTCATTCAATTTGTCCATTGCAGGTTGAATATCTGCAATACGCTCTTCTTTGTGTGCACTTTCAAGTACTTCAAGAGCTTCTTGAATTTTAGTTCTGTTATCTTCGCTGATTTTGTCTTTGTATTCTTCTAACTGTTTTTTAGTTGAGAAAATCAAAGCATCAGCTTTGTTCAAGTTTTCAACACGTTCACGAATTTCTTTGTCTTCGTTCTCGTGATCTTTAGCAGCTTGTTTCATTCTTTGGATTTCATCATCAGATAAACCGGATGAAGATTCAATACGAATTTTTTGCTCTTTATTCGTTCCTTTGTCTTTTGCTCTAACGTTGATTACACCGTTCGCATCAATATCAAAAGTAACTTCAATTTGTGGTACACCACGAGGAGCAGAAGGAATTCCATCTAAGTGGAAACGACCTAAGGTTTTGTTATCACCAGCACGAGCACGCTCACCTTGTAAGATGTGAATTTCAACTGAAGTTTGGTTATCAGCAGCAGTAGAATAGGTTTCTGATTTGCTTGTAGGAATAGTTGTATTCGATTCGATCAGTTTGTTCATCACGCCACCTAATACTTCAATACCTAAAGACAATGGAGTTACGTCTAATAAAACCACATCTTTAACATCACCAGCTAATACACCACCTTGAATAGCAGCACCAACGGCAACTACTTCATCAGGGTTAACGCCTTTACTTGGCTCTTTTCCGAAGAACGATTTAACGATTTCCTGAATTTTTGGAATACGAGTTGAACCACCAACCAAAATAACTTGGTCAATTTGTGATACTTCTAATTTCGCATCTTTAACAGCTTTACGAACAGGCTCTAAGGAACGTTGAACTAAATCGTCGATGATTTGCTCAAATTTTGAACGAGTAAGGTCGATGTTCAAGTGTTTTGGACCTGAAGCATCTGCAGTAATAAACGGAAGATTCACGTTAGTTTTTGCACTAGATGAAAGCTCAATCTTAGCTTTCTCAGCAGCGTCTTTTAAACGTTGCATAGCCATTGCATCTTTACGAAGATCAACGCCATCTGATTTCAAGAATTCTGCTGCTAAATAATCAATGATTTTAGCATCAAAGTCATCACCACCAAGGTGAGTATCACCATTTGTTGATTTAACTTCGAATACACCATCGCCTAATTCAAGAACAGAAATATCGAAAGTACCACCACCAAGGTCATAAACCGCGATAGTTTGTAATTTGTCTTTTTTGTCAAGACCGTAAGCTAAAGCCGCTGCTGTTGGCTCGTTGATGATACGTTTTACAGTTAAACCTGCAATTGCACCAGCTTCTTGAGTTGCTTTACGTTGTGCATCGTTAAAATACGCAGGAACAGTAATTACTGCTTCAGTTACCGCTTCACCAAGATATTCTTCAGCAGTTTGCTTCATTTTTTGAAGAACCATTGCTGAAATTTCTTGTGGAGCGTAGTTACGATCGTCGATTTTTACACGAGCTGTTCCGTCATTGTCTTTAACTACATCATAAGAAATATGTCTCATTTCTGAGTTTACTTCAGCGAACATACGTCCCATGAAACGTTTTACAGAAGCTACTGTTTTCTTTGGATTTGTAATTGCTTGACGTTTTGCAGGAGCACCAACAAGACGCTCACCGTCTTTTGAAAAAGCTACTACTGATGGAGTTGTACGTCCACCTTCAGAGTTTTGGATTACTACAGGCTCGTTGCCTTCCATTACGGCAACGCAAGAGTTTGTAGTTCCAAGGTCAATACCTATAATTTTTCCCATTGTGGTTTATCTATTTTTAAGTGATTTGTTATTATTTATTTGAAATTTCTTTTCAGTTTTCAAGGCAAATGAATTCTTTGCCATGAAGCTGTTTAGTCAATTTTGATATTCGTTGGATTTCTTAATACTGATGATTTTGGCAGAATAACTGACAAAACTCCATTTTTAAAACTTGCTTTAATTTCAGCAGCGCTTACATCATCGGGAAGTGCAAAACTTCTCGAAAAGGTTCCGTCTTGACGCTCACGTTTTTTAATCACGTAAGATTCTTCGGTTACAATTTTACGCTCACCAGAAATAGTTAACACACCGTTTTTCAAACTGATAGTAAGATCTTCTTTCTCACAACCAGGAATATCCATTTTTAATTGAAAATCGTTTTCTGATTCCAATACATCTGCAAGTGGAGAAAATGCAGCTTCTGCAGTGAACTCCTCTGTAATTCGTTCAACAAAGGTTTGAACGTCTTTACCTATTTTGGTAATGTGCTTTTCTAAATCGGCGCTGAAATCTTGCATATCCATTTGGGGTTTGGTTTAGATTTGCAAGTCTATTTACAACTGAAGTGCCAAAGCGAATTTTTCTGTCATAATGACAGTGAGTGTGACAGCTTTAATTTCATTAGGACTCACAGTCCTTAAAGGACTGTGAGTCCTAGTTAGAGCTCGAGAGCGTTTTAAATCAAAAAAATCTCTTATTTTACGAGCGATCTCCGCTATTCAACTAATTCAATTTAAAATACAATGCGTTCAATACTTTCTACCATAACTTTTCTATTACTAAGTCAGTTTGCATTCGCTCAGACCTATTTTCCTTTAAATCTTCCAACATCAGATCCCATCAAATCTGAAAAACAAACCTTTAAAACTCAGGCTGTTGTTACAGGTTTAGACATTCCTTGGTCAATGGCATTTTTGCCGAACGGCTCCGTTCTAATTACCGAAAGACCTGGCAGATTACGCATTGTTGAAAACGGTAAACTTAGAGAAACACCCATTAAAGGACTTCCTGATGACATTTTAGTTCGTGGACAAGGTGGTTTATTAGACGTAGTTCTTCATCCCGATTTTAAAACAAACGGTTGGATTTATCTTTCCTATTCTTATAAAGTGGAATCAAGTGGGCATACTGCCATAATGAGAGCAAAAGTAAAAAACTATGAATTGGTTGAAAAACAAACTCTGTTTAAAGGAATTGATTTATCGAAAGCTGGAGTTCACTTTGGAGGAAGAATGGCTTTTGGCCCAGACGGAAAATTGTATTTCTCGGTTGGTGAAAGAGGAACAAAAGAAAATGCTCAGACCTTAGAAAACAACTCAGGAAAAATTCATCGTATTAATGATGACGGAAGTATTCCAAAAGATAACCCTTATGTTTCAACAAAAAATGCACGACCAGAAATCTGGACGCATGGAAATAGAAACCCACAAGGATTGGCATTTAATCCATTCACGAATGAATTGTGGGAAAATGAACACGGACCAAAAGGTGGTGATGAAGTAAATATCATCAAAAAAGGAACCAATTACGGTTGGCCAACCATTACTTACGGAATTAATTATAACGGTTCTATTATCACAGCCGACACGGCTTTACCAGGATTAGCTCAACCAATTCACTACTGGAATCCTTCTATCGCTCCATCAGGTTTAGCATTTATGAATACCGATAAATACACAGGTTGGAAAGGCAATATGATGGTTGGCGCACTTTCTTTTGCTTCTCTTTATCGTTGTGAGATTTCTGAAAATGATGTTCTTTATGTTGAGCGTTTATTAGCTGGAGATGGCAGAATTCGCGATGTAAGAGTCGCTCCAGATGGGTATGTATACATTGCCAATGAAACTTCAGGAACTATTATGCGCATCTTGCCTGTTAATGAGTAACTCTTTTATTTCAGTTTTAGCGCACTAGGAAAGTCGTTTTTTTTCGATTTACACTGTTTAAATCGTGTTGAATCGTCGATAATGTTTAATTATTCGACTTTTCAGTGTAAACTCAAATTTGTTTGCGAAAAAGAACTCTCAACATAAACTTAAAAAGATGATTTGTTTATCACATTCCAAGTGAATCATCCAATATTTTCTGAACAATGTTTTTTTGATTTGACTATAATTCAAAAAAACGCCCCATAAACCTTAAGCCTTACACCATAAACCTATTAATTCTAAGTATCTTACACGCAAAAAAGTACCATGGAAAAAAACCGCCTTCAACAATTTCGCGAAAAACGCGCTGTCCTTAACGAAAAAGTCTTTGCCTTAGATCATCTCGGTGTTAAACGTTTCTTCAATATGGATTCGAACACTTATCGTGATGGAGCTCTTGATGCCAAAACTAAGGAATTATTGGGCTTAGTCGCTTCTGCTGTTTTACGTTGTAACGACTGCATCGATTATCATCTAGAGCAATGTGCAGAAGTTGGTTATTCAAAAGACGAAATGATAGATGCCATGAATGTTGCTCTTATTGTTGGAGGAAGCATTGTAATACCTCACTTCAGACACGCTGTCGAAACCCTCGATATTCTTACTGAAGAAGGGAAATTGGCTTAGTGAAAAAAGTACTTTGGCTAACAACCTATTGTTTATTTTCTTTTCTTCTGGGAGCAAATCTTGCAGCTCAAGAGGTGATTAATGAAATTGCAAGTGTTGATTCTGTCAAAAACAATTTGCTAAAAAGTGGTTCATCTTCTTTTACTTTCACTGTACAATCATCCGATTTAACACCAATTGATTCTGTAAAAGTTAAACCAGATTCTACGGTTTTCGGATTTTTACCTGCCATTTCTTATACGTCTGATTTTGGTTTTTTTGCAGGTGGTGTTATCAATTATTACAATTTTGGGCAAAATGAAAAACCGTTCAAAAATCAATGGATTGGCGCTGCTATTCTTTCTACTAAAGGATACGTTCAATTGCAAAGCTTTTATGAAGTGGCAAGGCATTTTGACACCGATTTCAGAGCTTTATACGATGTTAGTTTATTGCGACTACTTCAAAATAACTATTTTGGAACCGGAAATAATTCTCCATTTGATGAAGAACGCTGGTTAAATAAAGGTTATTTCTACGAATCACGCTCTTTCTCATTTTATTTTAAGGGTCGTTATCCACTCTATAAAAAAGAAAATGATATTAAACGCTTCGATCTCTTGGCGCTTAATGCTGTTTTATATGAATATAGCCTTGACAAAACGGATTCTGCTCAAGTAAGTATTCAAAATCCTCGTGGTTTTGGCTCTTCTTATTTAACTACAATTGGTTCTGGCTTTTTTTGGGAAAACAGAGATAATGAGTTTTTACCAACAAGTGGAAATTGGACGGAATTCCAAGTTTCGGGTACTATTCCTGGAATTAGTAAAGACTTAAACGTAGCCATTTCTTTACGAACTCATCATTATTACACGTTTCATTTTATTTGGGATTTAACCATAGCAGGACGCTTATATTGGAGACATGTTGCCGGCAATGCTCCTTTTTGGTACTTATCAGATCCTGGAACAAATTCCACACTTCGAGGCTATCCCTATAGACGTTTCTTAGACAAAGGCGCATTAACAGGAAATTTAGAACTTAGAACGTGGTTGTATGAGTTCAAAAGTGTTAATATTAAAATCGGTGGCTATTTCTTTGCAGATGCAGGTAGAGTTTTCGGTGATTTTAAAGATTATGCCAATGTTTTTAATGATTTACATTCCACTTATGGATTTGCTGGAACAATGAGTTTGTTCAATCCAAATTTCTTTTTACGTGGTGAAATGGGCTGGTCAGACGAAATCTCACGCTTTTATATGGGCGTAGGTTATTTATTTTGATGAGTCATCCTGTGCCCCGACACAGGATCCCCGCCATCTTACCAATGCAGCAATATTTCCCAACTTAGCAAAACCAAAAACTCGTCATCCTGTGCCCCGACACAGGATCTCCGCCAACTTACCAATTCAGCAATATTTCCCAACTTAGCAAAACCAAAAACTCGTCATCCTGTGCCCCGACACAGGATCTCCGCCTAGAGACAAATTAAGCAAATAATCTGCCTCAAGTAAAACAAAGAAAATCAAGTTCTAAAGAATGAAATTCTAACAACCATTTCACAAAAAAAAAGGAAAGTTCATCTAAATACGAACTCTCCTTTTCCAAAATCAAATTAAAAAAATCACCAAAAACGACTCCCAAAGAAATGCTGAATAGTAATACTTGTACTATAAGCATGAAAGCTTAAAGAGTATTCTTCAAAAGGTTCAATATTGGTGTACATATAATTGAAATTAAATCGAACAACGGTACTTTTTTCTAAAAAGTAATACAAATTCGTATTCAAGCTATTCATTAAGGCAAAATTTGTACTATCATAATATCTACCTCCTGCTACTTGTCCTGTAACTGTATTGGATAATTGAAAAACCATTCGATCAGCAAGCTGTTTCAAATAGTCATATTTGTAAAACAAACTTGTAATGGTAAAATCAATAAAATCTTGTGAATACTTGGAGCTTAAATCCCAAAAGGATACATCAAACCCAACTTCATGGCCAATTTGTGTATTCAGTGACTTATTCGAATACGCTTCAAAATTTGCATTTATGGAATAAATACTATGATTTGCGACCTCTCTATAATAGCTATTATAGTTATTTGTGGTAGTAGATTCTAAAATATATCGGTGATTGCCTAAAAATTCGATTCCCGCTTTAACCGAACTCCTTCGACCTTCTTTTCTGACACCAATTGTTTCAAAAATACTTTCTTGAACATAATTTGTCGCAAAAACACTTGAATTATTTTCAATGCCAGCAATTCGATTCACATCGTTCCAAAAGAATTTTTCATTTCTATAACCTGTTTTAGTGTATCCATCAAGTTTACTGAATTGCTGTGCTAAACTTTGCAGGGTTTCCAAACTAGAATTTGATGTTAAACCAGCATACTCAGACCGCTCTTGAAATCGTATTGCATAAATAACAGGTGTTACATTTCTTAAACGCCCTTTTCCAAAACCTAATTTATATTTTAAGGAATAGTCTAATGTGGCATAATCAAGTTGATTCTCATCACCATTATAATTAAAATCGCCACTATTAAAACTCGGTTTGTATTGAATATCAACATCTACGTTTTGAACGGTAAACCGATCATCTTCTGCAGATTTCCATTTGTAATAATCCATTGCACCATTTAACACTAAACCATACTTCTTTGTAGAATTGCGATTGTAGGTCTCTTTTAGTTTATGTGAATTTAAATCAAATTGTATAAACGATTTCAAATCAAATAATCGGAGTTCCGATTCGGCATATTTAGTAAAATTAGCACGAATAAAACCATCAAGTGTATGATTATAGCTACTGTTAGTTTCTCCATTTCCATCAAAATATTGCATTGTCCCATTACCATTCAAATTCCCATCCAAGCTAATAGCCTGATAGCCCCAATCTGGCAATCGATAATTAATCATTTCTTTAAATAAACTTGGAGTGTTAAATCCTGTTTGTTGAACAAACAAACTATCTCCAACTTTCCATTTTTGAGTGCCTTGTCCTGAAAGTTGTTGGACAGATAGCAGTGTAACCACAACAATTAATGTCCTAAAAAAGAGCGTTCTTATCATATTGAACCCTTAATCCTAATACTATTTTTAAGTTTTAATTTTAGTGCTGAAAAATATACTGAAAACTTCAAATTTAAAAGGCATTTTCACCTTTTTATCTGCTAAAGCTTCTTAAATCAGAAGCGATTTAAAATTGTATATTTGGGGCAGAAAAACCAAATTATTCGCTGTGATTCACTTTCCTTCAAACGCTTTTCATAAACTCGGCTTCGATTTAGTCTTAAATCGAGCAGCTATGTACACAAGAACGGTGTACGGACTTGAAGAACTTCAAGCACTTATACCTGAAATAAATCTATCTCAAATTCAATTTAATCTTACTCTTACGCAAGAGTGGATGACTATAATTATTGTTGAAGAAGGTTTCTCATTAGATACTCTTCCAGATGTTCGAGAAGCGGTGAATCATGTGCAAAGACTCAACTCATTTGTAAACCCAAAAGAGTTATTGTCGATCGGCCATACTTGTGCACAATGTCGAAAAGTGCGTCAGTTTATTGAACGACGAAAAGAAAGTTATCCGCTTTCATGGTCTATTATGGAGCGGATGATTACCTTAAAACCTATTGAAGACCTTATTTTAGCTACCGTAAACGATTTCGGTGAAGTTAAAGATACTGCAAGTCAAGAACTGCGTAAAATTCGATCGAGTTTAAATGCAAAGCGCTCACAAATTCGAGCGAGTCTTCAAAAATTTCTACGTACTGCTCAAAAAGATGGCGCAAGTTCCGAAGAAGGAATCACCATGCGAAACGGGCGAATGGTAGTTCCGATAAAAGCTGAATACAAACGCCAATTTCCAGGCTTTGTTCACGATGTTTCTTCGACTGGGCAAACGGTTTATTTCGAACCTTCCGAAACACTTCATCTAAATAATGATATTAGACAGTTAGAAGCTGATGAAAAACGTGAAATTGAACGCATTTTGAAAGCCGTTGCCGATCAAATTCGTCCTCATTCCGTTAGTATTGAAAACAATATCATGCTTTTAGCTCAGGTCGATCTTTGGCAAGCAAAAGCAAAACTTTCCAATTTTGTGGACGGAAGTATTTCAGAAGTTTCCAAAGATGGAAAAATTGAATTGCATGAGGCTAGAAATCCAAATTTGCTTATCAAACACGAGGGTAAAAAAGATACTGTAATTCCGCTTTCCCTAAATTTAAGCACAGAAGAACAATTATTGATGATTACCGGACCCAATGCAGGTGGGAAATCAGTAGCTATGAAAACGCTTGGTTTATGCGTCTTGATGAATCAGTGTGGATTCGCTGTCCCAGCTCGTGAACCTGTAATTCTTCCCGTATTTGATGGTGTTTTTGTCGATTTAGGCGACGATCAATCTGTTGAAAATGATTTAAGTACGTTTTCATCACGTTTAGTTTGGATGCGAGAAACAAATGTACAATTAAGTAAGAACAGTTTGGTTTTGGTTGATGAAGCCGGCGCAGGAACCGACCCCGATGAAGGAAGCTCTCTTTACCAAGCTTTTTTCGAAACCTTGATGGAAAGAAAAGCTAAAACGATTGTAACCACACATCATGGTCGTTTAAAAGTTTTTGCCCACGAACACCCAAATGCCGTAAACGGCTCAATGGAATTTGATCAATTAGCATTGCAGCCAACCTATCGTTTTCAAAAAGGAATTCCTGGAAGTTCGTATGCCTTTGAAATTGCTGGACGCTTAGACTTGCCCTATCCGCTCATTTCAAGATCCCGACAATTATTGGGCAAAAAGAATGATGCCATGGAATTGTTAATCAATGACTTGGAAAAAGAGCATCAGACTATTCGTGATATTCGTGATTCGCTTCGTTTAAAAGAAATTGAAACTGAAAAACTTCGAGCTGATTTTGAAGAACGGAATAAAGTAATTCGTGAACAACGTGAAAAATTAAAAACCGAGGCGATCCAAGATGCTAGAAAAATTATTCAAGATGCCAACAGACGTGTTGAAAAATTAGTAGAATCTATTCGTAGTAATAATGCCGATAAAGAAACGATAAAATCTGTTCGTTCTGAATTAGAAAGTCTGAAAAAAGAAGTCACAAAAAAAGTTCAGCGTTCCCATGAAAACGCATCACCTGTAGCTTACGAAACCCCTTCTGTTGGCGACTATGTAACAATCATGAGCAATGGAAGCGCTGGAACACTAGTTGAAGTTCAAGGCAAACGTGCAACTATTGATATAAATGGGCTAAGGGTAATTACCAAACTCAACGATTTAAATAAAACAATTAAGCCTAAAGAGAAAAAGAAAAAAGAACCATCAGTTATATTGATTAGCTCTGGCGACGATGCACCTAATTTACGAGCTTCAAGTAATCGTTTAGATGTAAGAGGCAAACGCGTAGAAGAAGTAGACGCTGATTTAATTCCATTCTTAGATAAAACCTACTTCAGCGGATTACAAGAGCTTGAAATTATACATGGGAAAGGAACTGGAGCTCTAAGAGTCTATATAAGAGAACGTCTTAAATTAGACACAAGAGTAGAATCATTTGCTGACGCAAGCTGGGAAACAGGCGGACCAGGATGCACAACTGTAAAATTCAAAAGACAGTAGATTTTTTTGACAATTACTTATTCACCTTAGGTCATTAATTCCTAGTGAATTCCTAGCGCCAGCGTCCGCTGGTGCTTCAAAAGCTAAAGTCAGCGTCCTCGCTGACAACCAATTTCAAGGAATGTTAATTTTTCAATGCTTAATTTTATTTCGAAGATCTCTTCGCTGCGATTCGTTCATTTTTTTTTACGCTGTGATGAAACCATCTCTCATCTTCGGTCGAGATGACGATTTTTTTTCTCATTTCTCATTTCTCATTTTAAACCACTCTCCAATATTTTCGTTATCCTTACGTTCAACGATTTGAGATATTATTAGAACTTTGAACCCAATCGATTTTACTCGTATGAATTTTAAACATCTTTTCATTCTATTATTTTTAATTTCGTTAGTAACAAATAGTAAAGGTCAAACAAATATGAAACAAGCAACCTTCGGTGCAGGATGCTTTTGGTGCGTAGAAGCCATTTTCCAAGACGTAAAAGGAGTAGAATCTGTTGAATCAGGTTATTCTGGTGGGCACATAGACAATCCAACTTATGAGCAAGTTTGCTCAAAAAAAACGGGACATGCAGAAGTAATTCGTATTAATTATGATGAATCTGTAGTGGACTTTAACACCTTGCTTGAGGTGTTCTGGCACACACATAATCCAACAACTCTAAACCGACAAGGTGCAGATGTTGGGCCACAATATCGCTCCGTTATTTATTTCCATGATGACGAACAAAAAGAAAAAGCATTAGCTTCACGAAAAAATACAGACGCTTCAGGTTTATGGAATGATCCAATTGTAACAGAAATCAGTCCATTGATTAATTATTATGTTGCTGAAAAATATCATCAGGATTATTACACACAAAACCCGAATCAAGGTTATTGCTCAGTAGTTATTGCTCCCAAAGTGGCAAAATTTCGCAAACAGTTTAAACATTTGCTTAAAGAAGCTCATTAATTCTACAGATTATCTAACATTTGTTTATATTAAAGATTGATAGTAGAGCGGCGATGAATTGATTGATTCGACCGCTTTATTCTAGCTGGATTTTAAAATTTTGAGAACAATGAACACATATCGCTTTATTCCAATCTTATTATTAGCAGGTAGCTTAGTTATTCAATCCTGTGGACCTTCACAAGAAGAAATAAGAGCTAAAGAAAAAGTAAGACAAGACTCTATTGCCCGCGTAGAATCTGAACGTATGGCAAAAATGGAAGCTGAACGTATTGCAGTCGAACAAAAAGAAATTATTGAAAAGAAAATTGAAGTAGCCAAAGCAGAAAAAGAAAG
>Ga0102814_10001203_pt1 | contig 18505 bp, 32 predicted proteins | sample ColrivemetaGS741_FD_79112 | JGI IMG/M metagenome (GOLD analysis project Ga0102814, IMG submission 79112) | Estuarine microbial communities from the Columbia River estuary - Flood tide ETM metaG S.741 | ecosystem: Environmental > Aquatic > Marine > Intertidal zone > Estuary | place: USA... | reverse complement strand
TAAATTGGAGTGGTGCTAAAATACACAAATCTGCCTCTGGTAATTATGCTAGTGAAAATTTCACTGCAGATATGAGATGGATAAAAGGTTCAACTCCTTATGATCCAACCCAGACAACTATCACTGTGCCGACACAAGCGCATACTCATGTCACAAACACAAAACTATTAATGAACAATACATCAGATTTTGCAATTTATTCCAATACAGCAAATGCAACAATAGTGACCGCAGGTACTGCTCAAACGGATACTTCTGTTAGAAAATTCACTACATCTTCATCAATGAAGTTTGATGGAAATAGTGATTATGTCAAATGGTTGCAACCAGGAGGTCTAGGTGGTGGAGATTTCACCGTTGAAATGTGGATATACCTTCTTAGTGGCGGGCCTGTTAACCAATCATTTTGGTCATGTAACAGAGCAACAAATGTTGGGTTCAACATGGGTATCAACAGTCAAAAGAAACTCAGTATATATGCAACATCACCATCAACTCCGATTGTAGGGACTAGTGCTTTTGCCCTTAATACATGGATTCATGTTGCTTTGGTTAGGCATAATGGAACCATAACATTTTATGAGAACGGAACTGCATACGCAGATGATTGGGCCACAACAAATGACTTTACAGGTGACACCTTCATGCTTGGTGATACTGCTAATAATTCTCCTGGATCTGGGTTATTAGCGGCAAATTCGGGTGAGTATTGGAATGGGTATATTCAAGACTTCAGGTTTGTAAAGAAAGCAGTATATACCGGCAACTTTACTGCACCAACGTCTGAATTAACTATAGGATTATAAAGGATATATAAACATGTTATCAATAATAGGTTCACTTATCGGGTTTGCATCATCCGCAGTTCCTGCAATTACAGATTCGTTTAAAGACAAAGCAGATAAGAAACACGAAATTGAAAAAATGAAAACCATGGCCGAACTTCGCTCTCAGGGTTATGACCATGAAATTAAAGTATATGAACAGATGGGAGCAGATAAAGAACACGATAGATTAATACAACATGATATTTCAATTAACAAAGGGTCTGGATTTATCTCTGGTCTACAAAGGTCAGTTAGACCAGTTATTACATATGCATTCTTTGGACTATTTGCTACAATTGAAATTACTCTTTTAATGGATGCTCTAGATAAGGGCACTGAATTCTCTGAAGCTATTGGACTATTATGGGATGAAGACACAAAGGCAATCTTTGCCGCAATTATTTCATTTTGGTTTGGCTCAAGAGCTATTGATAAAGCAAGGAAAAAATAATGAGTGACATGCGTAAACGAATACTAGAAGCAGTAAAAGACCACGCCAAAGGCAATCTTGCTGTACATAAAACAAATGTGGAAATATATTTAAGCAATCCAGCTGGTATTGGAGAACATTCTGATATCACAGAATCAGTCGTAAATGAGATAGAAAAAATTGCTAGGTGGCAAGACGTTCTTCATATTATTGAAGATCATTTTGAGTAGATAGAAATTCTATTTCAATATAAAAAATAAAAAAAATATTTTTATTAAAAGCGCACTTCTAAGCTAAAATAAAGCTTTACAAGAAGTGCGTTTTGCTATATAATACTACATATAAATTAAAACAATCCGAAATCGAGGTACACTGATGGCTACACAAAACGTAGACACAAGAGAGTTTTTGTCTCAAACGAAATTTTATGATTCATATTCTCGCTTTAAAGAAACAGGTAACGGCGGCTACGAATCGTGGGATGAAGCTGTAGACCGAGTGCTAGAAATGCACGAAAAGAATTACGCAGGTTATGAAAATACATTAAGACCATATCTAGAAGAAGCACGGGCAGCTTATAAAGAACAGCGTGTCCTTGGTGCTCAGAGAGCTTTACAATTTGGTGGCGACTCTCTTATGAAACACCAGATGAGAATGTACAACTGTACATCATCTTATGCAGACAGACCTGAATATTTCGGTGAATATTTCTATATTCTTCTTTGTGGTGCTGGTGCAGGATTTTCTGTACAGTCGCATCACATTGCTAAACTGCCTAATATTCAGCAACGTACAAAGCAGGCAAAAGGTTATATTGTAGAGGACTCTATTGAGGGTTGGGCATCTGCACTTGATGTTCTGATGTCTTCTTACTTTGTTGGCGGTGGTAAGTATCCAGAGTATGAAGGTCGTAGAGTATTCTTTGACTTGACAAACATTCGTCCAAAAGGCGCAAAAATCTCTGGTGGATTTAAAGCACCAGGACCAGAAGGTCTTCGTAAGTCGCTAGACAAAATTGAATTGATTTTACAAAGTCTTGTAATTGATTCAAAGGAGCCTCTAGCAATTAAGCCAATTACAGTGTATGATATCTGCATGCATGCCGCTGATGCTGTACTATCAGGTGGTGTTCGCCGTTCAGCTACAATTTGTCTGTTCTCACCTGAAGATGATGAGATGATGAATGCTAAGACGGGCAATTGGTTTATTGATAATCCACAACGTGGTCGTTCAAATAACTCTGCCGTAATCGTAAGAGATGAAGCAACACCTGAAATGTTTGCAAAGATTATGGAATCTGTTAAGTCGTTTGGTGAGCCAGGCTTCTACTTCACAACTTCAAAAGAACACACAACAAACCCTTGCGTTGAGATTGGCATGTTCCCACAGTATAAGGGGAAATCAGGTTGGCAAGGTTGTAACCTAACAGAAATCAATGGCGGTATGTGTAAAACAGAAGAAGACTTCTATACAGCATGTAGAGCAGGTGCCATTCTTGGTACACTACAAGCTGGTTACACAGACTTTAAATTCTTGTCTGATACATCTAAGAAAATTTTTGATCGTGAAGCACTTTTAGGAGTTTCTATTACAGGTTGGATGAATAATCCAGATGTACTATTTAATGAAAAAATTCTAGAAAAAGGTGCAGAGATTGTAAAAGATATCAACAAGAGAGTAGCAAAGATTATTGGAATCAATGCCGCGGCTCGTACAACTTGTGTTAAGCCTTCTGGTAATGCTTCTGTTCTATTGCAAACTGCTAGTGGTATTCATGCAGAACATTCAGCGAAGTACATTCGTAATATTCAAATGAATAAAGAATCTGAAATCACACAAGCAATCATGAAATCTAATCCTTACATGGTTGAAGAATCAGTTTGGTCAGCAAACGGAACTGATGTTGTTATTTCTTATCCTATTATTCCTAATAAAGGTTCGATGTACAAAGATGAATTGCTTGGTGTAAAACACCTTGAGCTTGTAGCGAAAGCTCAGAAGCACTGGGTAATTGCTGGCACAAATGAAGACCTTTGTGCAGACAAGGGTATTCGTCACAACGTATCAAACACTATCATCGTAGACGATTGGGATGAAGTAGAAAAATATGTGTTTGAAAATCGTTACTCATTTTCTGGTATCTCTTTCTTAAGTATGTCTGGTGATAAAGATTATAATCAAGCACCAAATACTGCAGTGATTGATGAAAAAGAAATGGTTAAGAAATATGGTGGTGCATCAATCTTTGCTTCAGGTCTTGTTGTAGATGCGCTAAAAGTGTTTCCTAATCTATGGGACGCTTGTGCAACTGCACAGGGATTTGGCTTAGATATTTCTTTAGAATCGTCTGAAAATTCTGCTAGACAAGACTGGGTGCGAAGATTCGAAAACTTTGCTAATAGCTATCTAAAAGGTGATATCAAAAAGACCGAGCATTGTTTGAAAGATGCGTTTCTTTATCATAAATGGAATAAAATTCAACAGCACTTAAAAATGCCAAACTGGAACGAAGATCTCACAGAACAAGTGTTTACTGATGTGGATACTTTAGGAGCCGCGGCATGCGCTGGTGGTGCTTGTGAAATCGATTTCTAGTCCTTGTGTTAAGATATGCAAGGTAGAAGATAATATCTGTATAGGTTGCGGTAGATCACTCTCTGAAATAAGAGAATGGTCTACTGCTACAAACAAACGCCAAGTAGAAATAAAGGAATTAAGTGGAAAACGAATTCAAAATAGAATGTGAAGAGTGCGATAATGTAACTGTCATACTAACTGAAACGCAAGACACACCTGAGTTTTGCCCCATATGTGGACGTAGGGCTGATGTAGAGGATATAACAAATAGCAATGGCTAAACCAAATGAAGATTTTAAATTATCAGTAGAAGAACTTGCATTGATTGAAATGTCTTTGATAGCATTTAGAATTACTCAAGATAATAGACAACAAGAAATACAAGACCTTCTTGCTAAGTTCTATCACCAAAAAGTTTGGTATCGTCCAAAAGGCACATACGTTTCTGGATAATATATAGTTGTATGTGGTTATATGAAAATGAAGAATACGATAAACAACCAGATGAATACCAAGGATTTATCTACGTTATCACAGAACTGGATACAGGTAAAAAGTATCTCGGTAAAAAGAACTTTTGGCGCCCTAAGGTATTACCAAAAAATTCAAAAAGAACTAGGCGAGTACGAACCAAAGTCCCAAGTGACTGGCGAGAGTATTATGGATCTAGTAAGGAACTCTCCCTACTCGTTGAACAGCGAGGGCCAGATAATTACAAAAGAGAAATTATAAGGCTTTGCCACACCAAAGGGGAAATGTCATACTTCGAAGCTAAGGCTCAGTTTGACAACGATGTGCTTATATCGGACGAATGGTATAATCAGTTTATAGGCTGTAAAATCCACGCTAGACATCTTCCTCCGTGGTTAAATAAATCAAAATAAAATTATAAGTTACTGTTTTTATTCAAAATAAAAATAACGATTTCGCTTGACATTTACCAAATTATCTGATATATTCTATGTATAAGATGAGAAATGAAAAGAGAGAGATAAATCTATGGATAAAGTTAATTACGTAACTAACGAGAACGGCGTAATCAAAATGTTCACCAATCGGACGAATTTGGTTGGCTTTGCTAAAACTGCAAAAATGATTGCGTATGTTCTGCAGACAAGAGGTTTAGCAGATAAAGTCTATACGGGTCCGATGACTGAAGATATGGCTGATATGTGGCTCGAAGGAAGATTGATGGCACTAAAATTTGCCTGCAATGAGTATACCAGAAAAGTTTAAATTAAATGAATTTAGTGCTTGACATTCTGGATATTCCTGCTATACTATAAAGACAATAAAGAGAGAGGTTGTTATGGAAATCAAAGAAATTGTAAATGTGTTAACAGATTTCATCACGTATGTAGATGACTTCTACAATGCTAAGAGTGGTATTTACCCTATCAAGGGTATGACTGATAAAATGGTTCTGAATGCTGTTCAAAAGCATATCGCAGACCCAGCTACTGACTTTGCGGCTGACACTTTTGATAGAGAAAAAGTTCGCGACATTATTCTTACCGACAACAATCTGTTATTTGGAGACTTTTAATTATGGAATACACTTACTTGAAAACAAAAGTTAAAGTTATCGCTATGTCAGAATTGACTGCATTGCAAAACGCTTATATCGAAGCTGAAAAGAATAACCAAGAATGGCTTATGCAGTCAATGGCAAAAGTGTTCGAAGATATTGATCTTGGTAAAATTCTAATACGAGAGGATGCATAATGGGATTACATATTGAAGTTTATAAAAATGGTAAGTGGGACTGCACCAACGGTGGTGTAACATCAAAAGATATTCAAGGTCTTTGCATTACAAACTGTGATGGTCCATTTGACCCTTGTGATGCTTACCCTGCCGCTGAATTAGTTTCTCGTAAGATTGGCTCTAGAACGATTGTCAATATTGTTCCTACTGCAGAGATTGAAAAGAAATCTTGGACTATGTTTGGTGGTCATTACGGCGCCACATCAGACAGTCGCTTCTCAGAAAAGATAGAAGAAATGCTAGGTTCTATCTTTTATGGTGCCGTACCCATTCATGACCGCGTGGAGTAATATAGATAATGATAGGTGATAGTGTAAAACTTAAAGGTAAATCTCGACACGGTAAGAACCGTATCAATCAATTTGGTGATTCATTTACCGTAATTGATATTCGTCCACACATTGCTACAACGGCACACCGCGAATGTATTGGACCATTCGCTTGGCTTAATTGTGCCCAACCAAACTTACTAGCGGGCAGTCGTTGGATTGCCCTCAGTGGTGATGACCCAGACTTTGAGGTAATTAAATGATTTTAGTTGATTTCAACGGCATAGCAATTGCGACTGTCGTTATTAATAAAGTGATTGATGAAGAAATGATTCGTCACATGATTCTGAATTCACTCAGAATGTATAACTTAAAATTTCGAAAAGAATATGGTGAGATGATTCTATGTTGCGATTCCAGAAATAACTGGCGCCGCGAGTATTACCCGCAATACAAGGCTGGTCGTAGAAAAGGTCGTACTGAATCAGATATTGATTGGAATAAAGCATTCGACATTCTAAATAAAGTTCGTAGTGAAATACGCGAAAACTTTCCGTATAAAGTTATTGAAGTCGAAGGATGTGAAGCAGATGATATTATCGGCACACTTGTTGCTAATACCCAAGCGTTTGGTCAGTATGAAAACGTAAAGATTGTTTCCGCTGACGGTGACTTCAAGCAACTTCAAGCGTATAAAAATGTAAGTCAGTTTTCACCACTTCTTAAAAAAGATGTAGTTGATGATTCACCTAAAGCCAATCTTCGTATAAAGATTATTAAGGGTGACGCTGGTGACGGTGTACCAAACGTGCTATCAGATGATAATGTATTTGTAGAAGGTATTCGTCAAACTCCTGTAACTAAGAAAAAACTTGAGGGTATTATTCAAGAGCTAGAGCATGACGCGGTTATCTACGACACATGGTATCGTAACTTTCAACGTAATCAAACGCTCATAGATCTCAGCTATACTCCAGACCATCTCAAGTCTAAAATAATAAATGAGTATCAAGCACAAAAACCTGCTTCAAATAGAAGTCTAGTGCTTCCATTTCTTATAAATAAAAATATGAAGCAGTTAATTGAATCAGTTGAGGAATTCTTATAAGATGTTAAAATATGTATTCGAGGTTTTGCAAGAAGCCGCAAAGCAGAAGAAAAAAGAAGATAAGGCTCGTACTCTAAAACAGCACGAATCTTGGGCTCTCAAAGATATTTTGAGAGGAACATTCGACACTAAAGTAGTATGGAACTTACCGAAAGGTAATGTGCCATACGAAGCATCAGGACCAAACAATCACCCATCTAGTCTTTTACGAGAGAATACAAAGTTTAAATACTTCGTAAAAGGAATCGAAGAGTGTGATTCTTTGCCTGCATATAAAAGGGAAAAAATATTCCTTGGTATACTTGAAGGTGTACATCCCGAAGAAGCAAAGGTTCTTGTTAATATGATTAATAAGAAACCACCAAAGTCGATTAGTCGAACTGTAGTACAGGAGGCATTTCCTGGTCTATTACGAGACTAATTATCATCCCTATTCAACTTCACTTGCGGGTGTGTGCTTCGGCGCATGCTCGTTTTTGTTTAAAGGAACTCCGATGCCAATTACTCAAATCGAAAGACTTAAGAACGACCTGAATGAACTAGAGGCATATGCTAGTAAGCTTATCGCTAAAGGCAAAAAGATGGAAGCTAAGAATATTCTTAAGAAAAGAGAATTTATGGTAAAAACATTAAAAACTAACGGAGTCCAACTATCTACATAAAACACATAAATAGTGGTTGACAACTAATCAAAACTTTAGTATAATAATATTATGAAAACGATAAGAATGATTCTAGTGCGAGGTTAGTATCCAGATTATGAATATATTTATTTTATCAGAAGATCCAGTCACTGCGGCTCAAATGCAGTGTGACAAACATGTTGTAAAAATGATTGTAGAATCAGCGCAAATGTTGTCCACTGCACATAGAGTGCTTGACGGTAAACTCATGCTTAAGCCATCTAAGTCTGGCAAGCGCATGATCAAATACTGGTGCTTATTCGAAGGCGCTGATGATCTAGAAGCAGAAATTTTATACTACAAAGCTGTTCACATGGGTCATCCCTGTACTGTTTGGACTACTTTATCTAGTGGTAATTATCGTTGGCATTATGAGCATTTTGTTGCGCTTTGTGACGAATATACATACAGATATGGTAAAGTACATAAAACGGATTCTCTTCTGAGATCTGCACTATGGACTTTACCTCGTAATATTGATGACGGTCCTTTGACACCATTTGCTCTTGCTATGGGTTCTAATCCAGAATGCATGTTTAGCGATGCTGTTAAGTCTTATCGTCTATATTACAAAACAAAACAAGATAGGTTCAAAATGGCATGGACTAATCGTAACGTACCAAATTGGTTTATGGAGACAGTTAATGGATAAACTGGATAAATTAGAATTTTTATATAATGAGATCGAACTTGCAAAGTCAAGATTGGAACCTCATGACACCGGGCATATTAATACTGCCATTAGCTGGCTATATAATAGAGTAGCAGAAACGAAGGAGGAGATTCGCAGTGCCTCTCTACACAGTAAAGAATCTTAAAACAAACGAAAAGTGGGATATTAATTGTCCCTATGATGAACTACAATCAATACTGGATGAAAATTCAGATATTGTAAAAGTATTGTCAACACCCGCCTTTGTATCCAGTACACAGACGCATGCTAATTCTAATACTAGTGATGGATGGAAAGAACATTTAGGTAGAATCAAAAAAGCCTCTGGCAGAAATAACACTATTAAACTATGAGTAGCAAATCAAAAGCAACCCTCAACGATTTAATTACGCATGAGCCTATTACCGAGAATCAAAGAAAAGCATATGATTCTTGGGATGATGGTGAAAATCTTGTATTAGCTGGTAGTGCTGGTACTGGTAAAACGTTTATTGCCCTGTATCTTGCTCTTGAAACAATGTTAGAAAAAACTACTCCCCAAGATAAGATTATTATCTTTCGTTCAGTTGTTCCTACTCGTGATATTGGTTACTTGCCAGGAACATTGGCAGAAAAAATGGCACCATATGAGATTGCATATCAAGGTATTGTGCATCAATTAGTTGGGAATGATGCTGGCTGGAATAGGCTTACAACATCAAAACAGATTGAATTTATGTCTACATCGTTTATTCGCGGACTTACTATTGATAATGCTATCATAATCGTAGATGAAATGCAGAACCTTAACTTTCATGAATTAGATTCTGTTATCACTCGTGTCGGTGAAAACTGTAGAATTATCTTTAGTGGTGACTACAATCAATCTGATTTCAAAGATGGCTTTGAGAGAGAAGGAATTCAAAAGTTTCTTAGAATTGTTGAACACCTTAAGAACTTTAATACTATTCAATTTGGATGGCAAGATATTGTTCGTTCAGATTTTCTCAGAGATTATATTATGGCAAAGGAAATGTTGGGATATAAGTAATGTATCGTGTTAGTGGTTATTTTAGGAATCGCAGGGTCGTAGAAACATTTCACAACTTATATGATGCGATTGAGTTTAAAGATGTAGTGGATGCAAATTATCCACTAAGAGTAACATTTGAAAAAGGAGTTTATCCGATGCAAACATTTATAGTAGATTGTTGGAATACAATCATGGATCATAAAATGAATCCATTAAGTAATATTCCAGACTTAGGTGTAAGGCATGTTGTTATGCAAGGCCTTGCGTGGATGTGGTGTATTATCTTTAGTATGAGTTTAGGTTCTATTACAGTATTCGGTGTGAGTGCAGTAGCCCATGCTTTGTTTATTGCTGGTATTGTACTAACGGTAGGCACATTTGAAACTGCAAGACGTAGACCAACATACTTTGGAGGTCTTGGTCGAGGCAATGGTGGAGAACATGAATAATGTTAACTTTGTACATGAAACTGTTAATCTTGGATACAGTGACTTGGTTGCGGATACACAGCCAACTGGTCGGACTTATTCTACTCCTGATGGTACTAAGTATCCTAGCATTACAACAGTATTAAGCATTTTAAGTGAAGATTCTATACGCGCATGGAAGAAACGTGTGGGCGAAGAAGAAGCTAATAAAATTAGTACCAAGGCATCTGGTCGAGGTACTGCCGTTCATGAGATTATAGAAAGTTATTTGAATAATGAAACTACTGAAAAATATATGCCGCACGTTAAACAAAGCCTCAATAATGTTCGTCCGATTCTTGATGAAAGACTTGGTAAAATATACGGTCTTGAGGTACCTCTTTATTCTGCTCATCTTGGACTCGCTGGTCGGGTTGATTGTGTGGCTGAGTTCGATGGTGTACCATCTATTATAGATTTCAAAACATCAAAGCGTGTTAAGAAAAAAGAATGGATTTCTAACTACTTTGCACAGATGGCAGGCTATGCTGTGATGTGGGAAGAACGTACAGGCAGACCAATTACCAATACTGTGGTAATCATGGATGTTGATGATAACGAGGCTCAAGTATTCAAAGAGCATAGAGATAACCACATCAATCTTCTCATCGATACCAAAAAAGAATACGATAGACGAAAACTTTTTGGACATTAATTCATTTTAATTGAAAATAATGCTTGACATTTACCTAAAAGTGTGCTAGGATATAAAGACAATAGAGAAAGAGGAGTTTCCTATGCCACAAATTTTCAGAGTTTACCAAATCATTCTTGATGAAGCCCTTGCGGATCTTATCAATAAAGAAGGCTGGGAATGCCACACCAAAGCCGTGGCTTATATGTCAGCCATTCATACCGGTCAAGTAAAGCTTGGAGTAGAAAATCGATGTTACAGCCACGTTTCAAGCGTTGTAGCAGATGACTTGGAACATGTCTTCGAAGTTTGTAATATTGGTCCCGATGATCGCATTACAAAGCATGCTAGGTGTAGAAGCCTACGCGTAGGAGACATTGTAGGAAATGCGGACGGTGATTACTTTGCTGTTGCCAATGTTGGCTTCACGCCTCTATCACCAACACTTCAGAAGTTCATGGAGTATTTCGATACTTTGGATAGAGAGCTAAGTTGTGCTTGACATTATAACAAATCTGTGTTATAATTTGTATATAAAATAAAAAAGAAAGAGAGAATATATGACGATATTTTTAGATATGGATGGAGTGATTGCAGACTTCTTTGGTGGCTTTGCCAAAGCTTCTGGAGTTGACCATTGGAAATCAATTCAAGATCGAGAGATTGCTTTTGCAAAGATTGCAAATACAGATTTCTTTAATACACTAGAAACCTTTGGTAATGATTCCCGGCGAATTATAAAATTTGTAGAAAAAGTTTCTGGTGGTGATTGGGGAATCTGTTCTTCACCGTTGCGTGGAGATACGATGAATTCTGCATACTGGAAACGAGTTTGGCTTCAACGTCATGATTTTGTTCCACCACTTATTGAGAACATGGTCTTCACTAGCAATAAAGAAAAGTGGGCTATGAGTAAACTAGATCGTGGTCAAAACATTCTTATTGATGATAAACCACAAAATATCACTAAGTGGAAAGCCGCTGGTGGTATTGCTATTCGCTTTCAATGTAACGAAGATGACATTGATGAATATCTCTTTCCTGAAATAGAAAAGGCTCTTGCATGAATCATATGACAATTTGTAATTTAAGAACTGAATATGAAGAGCTTGCAAAAGCTTTTTCTAGATCTTGTGGGAATGGTTCTAGTATAAATACACTAGAGTGGTTCGTAAACAATGGTTATAAGTCTAATCGTTTACGCTTTGGTTATGAGAGGGCAATGGAAATTGCCAAATTACTTATAGCGGAGCATAAGAATGTCAGAAGAGATCAGACAGAAAGTAGCGATAGCACGAAAAACTATTGATGGATTAGAGGAAGCAGATAGTGATGGTGATGGGCATATTACTGCCCAAGAACTTGAAATGCATATGGAGTTCAAACGTAAAGAACTTGAAGATGCAGATGCACAAAGAGATGCTATGAGAAAAATGACTTGGTTTGCATTATTTGGTATGTTGCTTTATCCAGCAATCATTTTAATTACAACATTAGCTGGACAAGATAAAGCCGCTCAATTGATTAGCGATATTGCTCCCACATATTTTGTGTCCATATCAGTTTTAGTTGCGGCATTCTTTGGCGCCGATGCTGTAAAAGGTAAACCATCAGCAGGTAAAAAATGAGTACCTTTTTAGAATACTTAAATGAGAAAACTGTTACTAAGCAAGACTTAGATGGTATTGAAAAATACGCTGATAGATTGTACAAAGCAGTAGGCATTGATGTAGAGTTTACTCGCCACTTTTTAGATAGAGTAAATGATGCTAGAAACAAAAAAGATATTACCGTATCAGAACTTGTAAGAATGTTCAAACAATCTTTTAAGAAATACGGTAAGAAGATTGCTTCACTGGGACCTGACGCTGAAGCTGTACTAACTGATATGCAGACTGATGTTAATATGCCGTTTGTCTTAAAATGGAATGGTAAAGAATTAGAATTGATTGCAAAAACTGTTATGAGAAAAACGAACTTTGCAACAAGTAATCAGAAACTAACATTTAAGTAAGCACTATATAATTGAAGTAAGCGAGTGATATGAATAATTTAGTATTTCAATATTATATTCCATATGAGATGGGTGATAAAGACTTAGGTGGCGTAGATATGCCAGACTGGGCAAATGCTGGTAAGCGTTCTGCTCAAGAATATGCTAAGATTTGTGGCGCAGAGTACATGCTCGACCATTCACGGTACTTCAAGCATATCGACCCACGACTTGATTCCACAAAAATAATTTTCGACACACGGTTTGATAAGTATGATATGATTCTTTCTATGGATCTGGACATGCTTATAGCAACCCGTGAAAATATATTTAATTTAAAAGTTGATGACATTGCAATGGTTCACGAGCTTGGTGTTCATACCGGTGGACCAGCAGGCTGGATGCGTAACGTTATGGATGTGCCTATACATCAACGTGGCATTATTGCTTATGGTAAAAAGTTGTTTGGTGATGATTGGATGTTTCCTAAATCTTCTCTCTATCCAAATGAAAGATTTCGTTATTTGAATGGTGGGCTACAGCTATGGACTCGTGAGGGTCGAATAAAAGCGAGACGGCATTTCACATCCATTGATGACTATGTTATTCATACTCGCTATACAGAACAGATGTATGTTAATCTGCAACTATCACAGCCTATTTTTAATGTGACAGAACTTGATACTAGCTGGAATAGAATGCCTTATCAGTGGGGTAAACAACAGCCTGATGGTAAGATAAATCATTTCCTTGCACGTACTAAATTTAACATGCCAAAACTTGAACATACGGAGCTAAGTATATGGGACAATACCTAGAAATTGCGGCAGATAGAGCAAGAGGATTAAATTGGACAGTAGTTAATATGTCCGATAGACCTGGTGTTGATAGCCTCGACTTGACAAATTTACCTACACCATATGCTGATAATCAGTTTGATGGAATTTACTCAGAACATTTTATTGAACACATGCACAAATATCAAGGCATAAATTTTCTTAAAGAAGCGAAGCGTATTCTGAAGCCAGGTGGTACTATTCGTACTGTTTGGCCACCACATGAGTTTGTAGAAAAGCTTGTGAGTGATGAAGCCCTTACTGCAGACGAAGATGAATTCGTTCATCACTATCATCAATTCTATGTTGTTAAGCATAAGTTTGCACCTCCTGGAAATGAACACCGTAGTAAAAGAGAACAATGTGCTTTAGGTCTTTTACATCAGCATGGCGAACATCTCTATGTTTGGGGCAAAGATGAACTTATGAATACTCTAAAAGAGCTTGGATTTAAAAATGTAAAAGAGTGTGGATATGGTGAAAGCACAGTAGTTGATTTCAATGGTATCGAAACACCTGGTAAGATCAGAGCGTTGCATTCTGCAGTCGTTGAGGCTAAAGTATGGTAACACTTATCATAGACAAAGTATCAATTAATGATACTAAAAAGATTCTCCATGCTTGGTTTCCTCTCTTTCACAAGCATGGAGAAGTCCAATTCATAATTAACTCATCAGATATTCTTTTGCCTAGTGCTAAGAATTTATCAATTGAAAACGATCTTTTACGAAACTTAATAAAGCGGGCAAGAAATAAAACAGTATTTGTTACTGATGTTACATGCTTACCAACATATAGAATGATGACTTTACTAAGCTTATTGGGCGATAGAAACTGTACCATTATTCCGAAATGGCATGAATATTCTAATCCTATTCTAGAAGGTTCTGAGACTAATTCATATTCAGTCTTGAGAGACCAATATAATGGTGAAAGTATCAAAGAATATATAACTAAGTACAGTCCGAAAATCTATAACAAAGGAGAAATGTATTTTGTCTAATTTAATATATCAGTACTGGCAAGGTCCCATGAAGCCTGGAGTAATTGCAAGTACTACTCTTATGAAAAAGTATGCAGAATCTATTGGGGCAGAATACCGTTTTGATCATAATATCACAATTGCAAGCAAATTTGTTAATGTGCCAATTTATTATGAGCCAGCTAATCCTTTAGTTGATGCTTCGTTTGATGAATACGACAATGTTGCTCTTGTAGATATTGATGTTTTTCCAGTAGAAGGATTGACAGACAGTATGTTTGATCTGCTTGACGGTGAAGATGCTGGTATCTGTACTGAACCAAAGCAACCATACTTTAGAACAATCTATGCATCGGGTGGTATCACAAGCAATATTGACAAGAAATGGGCTGAAGTCTGTAAAAAGAATTGGGGAGTAGTTTACCCTGTCGATGAAAAGAAACGACCAGAAGTGTTTAACACAGGTGTTGTTGTTATCTCAAAGGCTGGTCTAGCAAAGATGAAAGCTGAGTGGCCAACATTTCAAGATTATGTTAATCAGATGAATGGCTTTCCTAAATTCTACAGGCTATTTCAAGATTATTTCTCAGCGTTTATCCATTTACCTGGATTTAAATTAAAGCGTTTGCCAAACGAATGGAACTGCTATATGCATAAGGTAGGCTCTCATCCAAATGCTAAGATTGGCGACAATAGAGGTGATAATGCTAAGCTAGTTCATGTAATGTTCCGTACTGCAGATGACTGGCCAGCTGAAGCTTTATGGCAAATTGTCAACAGTCCTGTATCAGAATGGAATCTACCTGTAAATGCGAATTGGCCAAATGATGGGTAATATCGTTCTACAACATTTTGACGGCGAACTTAGACCTCTTGATAAATTGTCTATGGCAAATATTCAAGAGTATGCTAAAATGGTTGGAGCAGATTATAAATTAATTACTGGTAAACCATTCCGTGAACATCTAACTTCGCCTTGTCAAAAAGTACACATGCTTCATGAAGAGTTTGATAAGTATGACCAAGTGCTTATGGTTGACATTGATATGTTTGCACCTAAGGGCATGACAGACAACGTATTTGAACTTGAAGGCATTGGACTGTATGCAGAAGTCCAACAGATGCTTCATAAAAAGATTGCGAATCAGTATCCACATATTGCTAGTTATATGGCTCCTTATTGGGGTGGTGCAATATATAAATTTGATTTGAAAACAAGAAAAAGTCTTCGAAGTCATCTTGGTGGTATCAGCGAAGATTGGATGAATAATTACAATAAGCTTTATCATTTCGAAGACGAGGGTATCATTCACACTCTAGCACAAAGAGCGGGCATGAGAGTTGCCCATAAATATATTCTAGACCGTCGTTGGTGTCAATGTTCTTTCTTACCTAATCCAGAAAATGCAGGTTTTATTCATGTAAGAACAAAAATAACACCTCAAGGTCCTAAGCGTGAGAAAATGCAAAACTATAATGCACTTGTAGAAGCAGGAATTTTATAGTTTACTTTTGAGTTATAATGTGATATAATGTAATTATGATTGAAAGAGTTTATATACCTACGGTACGTAGATGTGATAATCAAATAACGTTTGATAATCTTCCTAAAGAATTACAGGAACGGGTCGTTATGGTCGTTGACCCAAACGAGCGTCATTTATATAATTACCCGTGTGAGTACCTTGAGATACCAGAAAAGCTAGTCGGCACTTGGACACAACTAGCAGAGACTAGATTGCTCATTCACAAACACGCTGGTGCAATTAAATATTGCGTTGCTGATGATGACCTTATCATTAAGCGTAGAAATGCAAAATATTGGACAGGAAAGTCCAATATGGAAAAGTCCAAAGAAACTGCCACACCAAAAGAAATATTGAATATGTTTGAAACATTTAGTGAATGGCTAGATGAAACTGACATTGGTATTGTAGGGTGTTCTGAAGGTACAGCACCACCTGCGGCTACAGAATATTCAGATACAAAGGGTGTATTTTCTTTTGTGTTCTATGATGGTAGAATGGTAACTCCTGTTATTGACGATCTCGATATCGTCCATCTACGTGTCGCAGAAGACGTTATCTTTCTTTATGAGTGTTTAAGCAGAGGTATTAATACAAGAGCATCAACTGAATGGACGTATGATAATCGTTCAGCGGTTGATAAAAGCCTTAGACAAACACGTATAGTATGGACAGGCATGTTCGATGAAGCAGAAGAAATCGAGAATTTTTTTCAGACTGATGAACATTATGATGCTATGAGATATATTCAGAAAAAGTATCCACACGCTGTAAAAATATTTGAAAAAGACGGAAAGATGAAAAACGTTAAATATTGGTCAAGAGTATATAAACCAAACACTACTGGTCCACTGGACAACTTTTAGGATAGTAAAATGAAATTATTAGTTACTGGAGCAACTGGATATATCGGCTCTCATTTCGTAGAACTTGCGGCAGAACATGGTCATGATGTTACTGGTACTGACTTTAATATGGATCAGAACGAGATTACAAAATTCTGTTCAGAAGTAATTCCATGGGACTTTAGAAGACTGCCAGAAGATGTTCATGCTGACTATGACAAAGTAGTACACCTTGGCGCTGCCAACAGCGTTCCCAAGTCTGTTAATGACCCATGGCTATACTATGAAACAAATGTAGTTGGCACAAGAAATGTCATTGAATATGCAAATTGTGATCACTTTATCTATTGTTCTACTGGCTCTGCATTTGACCCCATCTCTTCTCCGTACGCTAACACAAAGTATGGTGGTGAACTTATCACTCAACAATTTAATGAAAAGTGTAGCATTGTAAGATTTTATAATGTAAGTGGCAACAATGGTTTTTTCAAATTTGATGACGAGTACAGCCATCTTATCCGTAAAGCTGCCGCAGTTGCAAATGGCATGTTTGATAAGCTATATGTTTATGGGACAGATTATGATACAAGAGATGGCACCACAATTCGTAACTACACCCACGTAACGGACATTGTAGAATCTCTTATTAAAATTACGAATAATGAGCCTACCGGAGTGATTGATTGTCTTGGTGTGCCTGCAGGAAACTCTGTTAAAGAAGTAATAGATACTATGAGAAGCGTTTCTAATACTCAGTTTGAAGTTGTAGAAGGTCCAAGACGAGAAGGTGATATTGCTGTATCAACTGTACCTTATGCTTCAGAATATTTTAAGCAAACTAAAACACTTGAACAAATGTGTTATGATGCATTAAATCACGAAGGAATATAAAATGTTAACTGCCGATATTAATCATGTAAAAACTGTCGAAGAATTCTATAATGAAATTCGTAAACAGCAAGAAGAATTTCACGGAGAAGACTATTGTGCTATGCATGATGCAATTAGGTTCTATCTATTGAATTGTGATTCATATAAAGAAATTGGAACGCATCAGGGTGCAAGCGCGGCAGCCGCAATGACAGGTGGTAAGATTCCATCTTATATGGAATTGATTGATATCAATCATGAGAAGTACCGTTGGAAACTAAAGTCTCTTGCTGAACCATACGCAAAAGAAAATAACATCGAACTTGTAGTAAAAGAAGCCGACTCTACTTCACTTGCATCGCTATCACACAAAGCTGTGGACATGCTTGTAATTGATTCTTTACATAAAAGATCTCATATGGAACAAGAATTAGCATTACATGCACCTACCGCTACAAAATATATCATTGCTCATGACACAACAATCGCACAAGATAATCCTTTAGATGCACTTTATAGATGTCTTGCTAATTTTTGTGAAGCGCATCCTGAGTGGAAAATCATCGAACGTGGTGAAAAGAATGTTGGTTACACAGTATTGAAGAAAAACTAATATTATGGAAGCATATGCAATCACAATGGCTAATAGCGAAGTTTCGCTAAAAGGCTTTAAGAATTTAGAAGCGTCTTCTAGAAAAGTAAATAATTCTTTTAAGATTAATAAATTTGATGCTATTATACCTAATATGGTAAAAGCTATAACAATAGGTAATGGATTAAAATGGAATTACCCGTGGTCGGGTTCTCAGACTGATATGAAGTCAGGGCTGGTAAAGTCTGCATATGCAACAAGTAATCCAGAAACTCGTATTGCATGTGCATTGAGCCACTGGTTACTATGGAATAAATGTCTCAAAGAAGATACTCCAATTCTTATCTTAGAACACGATTCTTTTTTTCTACATAAATTAGATTACAAATCAATATTAAAATCAAACTATGATAT
>Ga0102814_10001201_pt1 | contig 18512 bp, 6 predicted proteins | sample ColrivemetaGS741_FD_79112 | JGI IMG/M metagenome (GOLD analysis project Ga0102814, IMG submission 79112) | Estuarine microbial communities from the Columbia River estuary - Flood tide ETM metaG S.741 | ecosystem: Environmental > Aquatic > Marine > Intertidal zone > Estuary | place: USA: Columbia... | reverse complement strand
TATTGTATGTGTTATTCCAATTGCCTGAAGAAGATTGTAATAATGCTGTCAGTTCTGGTGGAGAAAACCAATCACCACTATTTGACATTACGGTATTGTATGTGTTGCTCCAATTACTAGAATTGGTTGATAATATTGTCGTTAATTCTGGTGGAGAAAACCAATCACCACTGTTTGATACAACGCTGACCTGTACAGACTTAAAGTCTATTATATTTTGTTTGGTTAAACTCTCAACCTCATCTTCACTATGTAATATACCATGCGCTAAATCACCATCACCAAATATTATATCACCATGCAATATATTTAAATTTGAGTTTATTGATAAATCCTGTACAACACTCAACTCACCAGTGATGGTATCACCACTTACTGCTACAACAGTTGCAGGGTCTATTGTTTCAGCCCATTGACCGCTGTTTATGTTAACTGTGCTAGTTAAATCAGTTATGTCAGTTTGTTGTGCCCATTGGCCACTGTTTATGCTAACTGTGCTAGTTAAATCTGTTATGTCAGTTTGTTGTGCCCATTGACCGCTGTTTGCAGCAACTGTGCTAGTTAGATCAGTTATGTCTGTATGTTGTGACCATTGACCGCTGTTTGCAGCAACTGTGCTAGTTAAATCAGTTATGTCAGTTTGTTGTGCCCATTGGCCACTGTTTATGCTAACTGTGCTAGTTAAATCTGTTATGTCTGTATGTTGTGACCATTGACCACTATTTGCAGCAACTGTGCTAGTTAAATCTGTTATGTCAGTTTGTTGTGCCCATTGACCGCTGTTTGCAGCAACGGTGCTAGTTAGATCAGTTATGTCAGTTTGTTGTGCCCATTGACCGCTGTTTATGCTAACAGTTGTATATGTATCATCCCATTTTTGCCCAGACGTTGAAACTTTATTATGTGTTTGATCCCAATCACTCTGTTTGCTGTTGAGTGTTGTGACTGCTGTATCCCATTCATCCGCATCTTGATCAACTCTCGTCTTGATATTATCCCAACCAGCTTTGCTCGAGTTCAGGGTATTGTAAGTATAATTCCATTCATCCTTATTGGCTATTACAATATCTTTAGTATCATCCCAATCATCTCCAGATAGTTCTACACGTGTTTTCGTTGCATTCCAGTCATCCTGCTTGGTTAATATTGTTGTGTATGCTGTGTTCCAGTTACTAGAGTTTTGATTAATCGTTGCAACCGCCGCGTCCCATGTAGTTTTATTAGTCTGTATAGTATTAAACGCGAAATTCCAATCTGACTTATTATTTGTAACTGTATTTTCAGTATCCGACCAACCACCTGCATCTGACTGTATTCTATTATATGCACTATTCCATTTTATTTCATTCTCAATGATGACCGAATATGTTGTATTCCAGCTAGCTTCATTATTTTGTACAGTATTGTATGTCTCGTTCCAAACACTACTATTGGATGTGAATGTGTTATAAACACTTTTCGAATCTTTTGCATCCTGACTACTAAACTTCTCATCATCCGAGAATATGATACTATTCTTATTGACATACAAATCACCAGTTGCATGTATGTCACCTGCAATCGTAATGTCACCAGTAACATTTGCTCCACTTTCAAATGTCGCTGACCCTGTAACTGATATATCACCTTCAATCTGATCACCTGTAAGTGCTACATAACTACTCAATCTCGATTCAACAGCATCAATACTTTGCTGCAACTGATCTACAACAGCACTTTCATCCCACGTACCACTCAACGCTCGTACGGTGTTGTATGTGCTGTTCCAAATAACACCACTATCATCTATAGTAGATACCGCCCGGTTCCATTCAGACTTATTATTTGATACAACATCACGTGTTTCCGTCCACCCGACTGCGTTTAATGTTATGCTTTCATATGCATCATCCCAATCATCCGCATCAGCTACTATTCTGTTGTATGCGTTATTCCAGTTATTTGAGTTTATTGTTATTGCAGTGTATGCAGCACTCCAATCATCCGCGTCCGCTACTATCCTGCTATAAGCTGTATCCCAATTACCACCACTACCAAGTACTCTGTTGTATGTATTATCCCAATTTGTTGAACCGTTATTAACCTTAGTGTGAGTAGTATCCCACTTTGATGCATCACTAACTATCTTACTATATGCAGTGTCCCAATTAGTTTTATTATTCGACACAATACCAGCTGTATCATCCCAATTATCTCCGTACGTTTCAACTCGCGAGTAGGCTATATCCCAATTATTACTCGATGTGTTTATTTTATTGTAGGTGTTGTTCCAATTTTGCTCATTAGTGGTTATACTCTCATAAGCATAATCCCACTGTTGATCTCTTGTGTCCAGATAATCAACACGCTGCTCTAATAGTGTTATTCTACTCTCAACACTACTAGGTATACTCGGTTCAGACCAGTATGATGAATTTGCAGACACATTTGTATATATATCGTTTATTCTTTGTTCAATCTCTACAGGTATATCAATTTCACTCCATCTTGCAGAATTAGTTAATACAGTCGCATACACGCTCTGAAAAGCTCCACCTGGATCATCTCCCGACACTGTACCTCCACCACCACTACTACCCGAACCACCGAACATATATGTATACCAGGGTGAATGTTGTATTAATTCTAATGCTTCATGTATTGCAGCTAAACCATTCTGTGATGCTGTGTACGCACTATCCCAATTCGCTTGTGATGTTATGACTATATCAGAAGCTGTATCCCACCTATCTGACTTACTTGAAATTATAGAAGTTGTATTATCCCAAGCACCACTGTTCAATTGCATTGTGGTTGTTGCGGCAGTCCATGTGTCTATATTTTCAGTTATATCATCTATTAAGCTGGTACTAAGTGTTGAGGCTAATGATTGCCATGTTGCTGAATTGGTGTAAACAGTATTGTATGTACTAGTCCAGTCACCTGAGTTTGCATTAAATGTTACTGTCAACTCATCAACATCATTTATTAGTTCAACTATTTCCGGATAAAAATCTATATTATCAGCACCTAGTACTAGATCTGAAACTAAAACTCTGCTAGTAACATTACTATTATATACTAACAAATAGTCGTCTGTATTGATTATCTCCCTGGTAGGTAAACTCTCAATAGTAATATTATTATTACACTTGGCCATTATGATTATTTATGCGCGGAGTCGTGTTTACGCAATGTTGTCAATACTATTTCAATGGTATTACTTTACCATGATCTGGTGTGGATATGGCGGTACTGTATCCACCTGCATTCTGTATGATCAAATCACCTGTCAAATCACTATCAATTTCCGGGAGAAAATATTTTATTTGATTATCATTTATGATCTCGAACTCTATAGGAACACCTACAAATTGTGGGAAGTGCTTCTGCATCTCACCGTCAAACATATCAACACTCGTCCCGCTCACACTGTTTACGTTACTGGCTGATATGTAAACGCTCGTTGTTCGTGCGAAGTTATATCCTAGTACAGTATCGTTACCAACGTGTGTTATATGTGGGGCTGCTGTTAATGGTGGTCCAAATGACTCTAAGTATGACCTCTCAGTTACTTCATCATAGTATGGTAGAATATATTTCATATCACTTGTTATATCATCAACAGGTGTCATGTTGGTTGTGATTTTATATATATTTTTAGTTGTTTCAGGTGTTGATTTAAATAACCATGTCTTTATTGTGAATGATGTGTCACAACTCAATCTGAATGGATCTGTATTATTGAGAGCTTCAGGATAATCAATATTCAAATCTCCGGACCATAAAACTTCTGATCGTATCTCCATATCTTTAGGAAAAAATTGTTTAGGTAATTTCCATGAAATTATAATGTATGGGTCATTATAAGGTACAAAGTTGCTTATTATCTGCTCAATGTCCGTCTGATAACGCGCCATGATTGACATGTTCACGCTTATATTTACCGGTACAGGTTGTGGTATGTTATAAGATGTCGCAGCGCTATTATTTGAGGTTGCATTTATGTTCCTCTCAAACTCTGACATGTAAGCTCCATGTATCTTATTGAAAACTCTACCTTGATCTCTACTTATACCAGACATATTCACTGCCACCACCGGTAAAGTCAAGTGTCTTGCTTTATTGGTTAGATCGTGGATCACTCTCTGCTTTGGTGCATATACATATCGCACCTTAACTTTAGATTTTACATTTCTTTCACGATCATGCCTCTTTATTATAACATCATTAAAAGCTGCTACAAATTGTGTCATAACATCCTTTACCTCAAAAAAGTATGGAGATTCCTTCATATATTGTTATTTATGGTTGATTTCTGTATTTTGTAGCTTATCATATATAAGTACACAAGTGCGAAATAACGCTACAGTATACCCATCAGCATTTTCGGTACACGAGTGTGAGTAGTGGTTGACTCAAAGATGGTTTGTAACTCGGCAGAGAGAACTGCTGGAAGAGGTAAAGCTAAATTAAACACAACTGCTGAGCGGCAGATGAAAAACGGCGATGTAAGAAATCGCATAGCACCGAACCGCGACTTAATTGTCGGCATGTCTAAGCGGTCGAAAGACCGGAGTTTATAGGTCGGGATTCTCCATAAAGTTTAGATCTCAAACGAGTGACGCTCTAGTGTAGTGGATTCAAACTGGATATAACTACCTAACTCAATGTTTACCTGTTACTGTTATATAGGTGCATTGTAGGTGTACGGCCTCTCCTGGAGAAAACTACCGTGACTTACTGTCTCCATTCAATTAATATTCCATTAACGAATATCAATGTATCTTGACCTAAAGGAATTGTGGCGGTGATACCTTCTTTCCATTCACCTGCACTGAGTACATACACATCGTTGCTGAAGCTCGCATCTCCTGTGGCGGTCAAGTCGTGTGTTGTTACTGTTGTTAAATCCGCTATACCTGGTTCTAGATGCTGATGTGCACCAAATTCATCGAGTTTGTTGTTGACGCTAGCTTGCCACTCACCACTGTTCAGTTGTGTTGTTGTGTATGTGTCATTCCAATTGCCACTGGTGTTGCTCACGTCAGTGTATACATTATTCCAATCACCACTAGTGTCGTGCACACTTGTGTGAGTGCTGTCCCAATCACCACTGGTGTTGTACACACTTGTATGTGTGCTGTCCCAAATGGAGCTTGTTGCTAACACACTAGTATGAGTGCTGTCCCAATCACCACTGGTGTTGTACACACTCGTGTATGTGCTGTCCCAATCACCACTAGTCGTCTGCATCTTGGTTATTGTAGCATCACGTTGCGCACTCACCTGCTGTACATTGGATCTCACATCATCGAGATTAGGTATGACCGTGCCTCTGTATTCAAGTTCATCTGCCGTGCTCCAATAATCCGGATATACACTATGATATGAATCACGCACGTGTGTATCATTCAGATCACTGTTATCATCACCGTTGAATAAATTCTTGTTTACACCTCTGATTGAAGTGAGTCTATCATGTTGTGCGGATGTAACTTTAACGAAAGTTGTGTCAACAAATCCTGTCCAAGGTCCGTCCAGAACATCGTTGTATGTTATGTCGGCACTATGATCAGCTGTTTTGTCAGAGTGATACTCGACAGATCGTAACTTGGTCACCGATTGATCACCAACACCGTTGCCGGCACCACTGCTCAGCTCTGGAATTTTGGTGTATATATCACCTTGTTCAATCAAATCATACGCTTTGATCGGTGTGATTGTTGAGTATTCAGGTGCGTTTTGTTGAAGACTTGTCATGTGATTGAACAAATCTCCAAGCACATTGCTTGTCACATCTGCCCATGGTTGGATGTTGTCCAGTTTACCACCATCTTGCTGCAAATATCTACCATTGATAGCTCCAGTTGATTCAATCTCCCCAGCAACAGTTGCATCACCACCTACAGTCAATAGTGTGTTTATGTCACCCGCAACACCAACACCAACTGTGCCATGCTGTGTGATGTCAAGTGCCAGTTCATCACCATTATAAAATCTAGAAACACTGTGAGTTGTACCGAATTGCTTGACTTCCAATCCGATATCAGTACCGTAATTGGTTATATCAAACGAACTTGTCGCGATGCTGTTGGTGTTCAATTGTGTTGTTTCACCCTCAACAACAAGATCACCATGCACGAACATGTTGTCAGCTGATGTGTGTCCTGTGAGTGTTGTGTCGTTCAGCAAAAACTGATTGCTGACATTGTCCACATTCTCTAAACCGACGTGATATTTATCAGCTGCAAGCAACACACTCTCGATGGTGTATTGTCTCTCACCATCTGGTGAATCTGTATCATATCCTACTAGATACATGCTTGATGTCGCATCTGTCACTGTACCACCAGTCATGCTACCATCATTAGTTGCCGGAGCTGTGTATGCTCCTGTTACTTGTTGAAAATCCGTGAAGTTCTTAGCCATATCATAATTATTTATTCATCACACATAGTAATTTCGAATTAATCATGTGTAGAAGTTTTGATAGAAATCTAAATCATTCTCCACCCATTGAATCACGTTGTTGGTTTTGGATAGATACAGAGTGACACCATGTGTGAGCCAATCTGTATACATGTAACTATGACCAAGAATATATTGACCGGTTGCATATGGTCTGTACAGGTTGTCACTGACGTTGAATGGAACAACATAATGGTAATGACGTTCTGTGGTTGAGCCATTCTGCCACCATTGATCATAATATATTGAAACACCTTCCGCCACATTGCCATTGTATGACATCCCATCACGTTGACATTTGGTTTTGGTGCTACTGTCAGATCCTAGGTTCCCCCACGTGCCTACTCTAAACTTGTTATTAACTCCATTTGTTGTGCTGGCACTGTGATCGCCTGCCACAATTTGCATGCGCCAGATGCCCACAGCAGCATAACCATACTGTATCTCGAATAAGACACCATTGAGAACACCTTGCCACGTGCGTGTTACTGGATACAAAGCATCCAACGTTGATGTGTTTGGTAGTGGTATGGCGATCGGTTCACTTCCTTCTGGTTGAACCCACCAGTGTCCCCACTGATCAAAAATATCATCACCCCAATCATTAAAACGGTAGGCAGTACCTATGTTCTTATCCACGTCAAACGGACCAGCATCCGCTGGTAATATGGCATTGGTTGTGGTGCCTAAATCATGTGTTGGTGATGCACCTACTGTGTAACCTTGAGTATTGATGTTAAAGCTGGATCTCACTTGGTGTGGCCATTGTGAATAGTTCAATCCACCACCCCTCTCGAGCCATCGATATTCATATGGAAATGTACTACCGTAAAATCTTCGATTCGCATGACCAGGTGTTCTCATCTCTAGAGTTGATCCAGCGAATGGACTAGCGTAAGGCCAGTCAGTTCGAACTCGATGAAGCCTAGTAGTATTTATATTGAAATCCGCAACAGTTGCATTTTCAATGAGATCATAAAAGTTCCAACCCAATACAACCTCTGGTGGACAATTGAGTGCATTCACCACAAAAGTGTTGCTGTCCCATCCTAACAGAGCCATTGTTGGCATGATATAAGAACTTCTCCATGCACCTAGGCTCGCGTCAATAGGATTGTTGGCCGGGTTTTCTGGATACAGATATGGGCCTTTGCCGGAACCTTGCTGCCAGTTTCCATCACTGTCTTCCCATCCAGGTAAGATGGTGTACCACCGGGCGTTGTCTATCAAGTTTTCTTTGAGTGACACGTTTTGTAACACCGGTGGGTCAACATACTCAATCATCATCTCAACTGGCGTTGTGTCATACGCCTGCTCACCATCTGGTCCTATAGCCAACATGTACCAGTCTGATTGGTTGGCGGTCACATCCGTCTCGAAATCGAAACTACCAATACCATCAATTCTGGTGTTTCCACCATCATGATACTGTCTCCAGATGCCAGCACCTCCAGCCAATGTGGTAGGATTTCCTACCATTTTTGCGATCCACCAATTCACACCAGTTGCATCAGTGGTGTTGTACATGTCAGTTTTATGACCATCAAAAATCATTCCACGTATTCGTACTCGGCCAGTGTATTTGGGTTGCCATTTGAGATAGATTATCATGTTTGTGCCAGTTACATTGTGTCTTCCTGGGTGCACCTCTCCGGCGTAATTCATGAACGGTAAATCTGCAGCATTCTCGGTTGTGGCTGTATGACCTTCGTCTCCATGATCCCACCTGATAAACAAATGTGTATCACCCCATGCGTCTCTTATATACACATCATCATTGATGAAATCTTGACATGTTAAATTTGCACCATGTGTGTATCCATAGGCCCACCCTTTGTATGTGTCTATATCTTGGAGAGAGCTATTACCTACAGCTTTATTGTATTTGATGATCGCTTTATAATCTCCAGGCCAATGATACGTGAACTTACCACCTCGGTTTGTTGTTTCACCCAAACTTATGTCTTGATCTCTGAAATAGAAATCCCGAGTGCTGCGTGACTCTTCATGACGAGCCATGTTACTTCTCCAGGCGCTCCACTCTTTTCAAGAGCTGCTCTATTTGTTGTTGTTGTTTGTCTATATGTGATTGCTGTTCTTTGATGCTCTGCACCAAGAGTGGAATCATTTTTTCATAACGAACTGACTTGTATCCACTATCATTCGTTCGGACCGCTTGTGGTACAACCTGTTCCACATCTTGTGCTATCAAGCCGACGTCTGATCCTTGATGTGTTGACTGTTTATCATTCCAATCGAACTCACAACCATTTAATGTCAACACTTTGTCAATAGCATTATCGATTGATTTGATGTTGTCTTTTAACCTCACATCCGAGCTGCTATAAGCTATGATATCACCTGTGGATCGAAAAGATCCATCAGCAGCATTGAAGCTAATAACACCACCGGAGCCTTGAAACACTCGCCAGATCATAGCACTAGAGCCATGCCCATATACATTATTAACGTCTTTGTATATATCTAAGGAATAGTTTGTCTGTAGATATGCTGTAAGTTGCAACTCACCATTCTCATTACTGGTATTGCTAGGGTTACCCACTTGTAATGTGCCGCTGGATTTGGTACGAAATACCTCATTACTGTCATGATAACCTCTTATATGTGCATCACCTGTCGTGTCAGAGTATAGATACAATAAAGCTTTATTACCACCGGAAGGGTCTTCACCTTGGAAATAGATGTTACCATTCGCGTGAGCATAATTTCTGAAATATGTGTGATTACCATCAAACCACATCCGGAAATCACTACTTGTACCCAATCTAAATTCTTTGCTATCATTCATCACCGTGTAACCGTTGCCCCACTCCATCTGCTCTGAGCCACCGGTGACTACACGAAACTGGTTATCGTTATGAAAACCTATGTATGTGTCTGTGTCACCGTTGTGATATATGTTTCCATTGACATAAAAGGTTGGTGCTCTGAATGATCCAGGTGCGTATACATAGCTGTTATACACATACAACTCAGGATTGTTGTCACACTGCAATGTTAGAGGTTCAGCATCTATACCTACCTTGACAGCCCAATTACCATCATCATCCAAAAAACCAAGCCTACCAGATCCATCCCCGTAAACATATCCATGAAGCTTATCATTACCATCCAAAAACTTGATACCACCAGCGCCAGTGTCAGCCCACTTGAAGTTGAGAAACTGATCATTACCATCATCAAAGAAACGAACATTATCATTGAAATGCAACTGATTGACATAGTTGATGTCTCTGTTGTTCATGTCGATAGTCGCAACACCATCAACTCTTGCGAATGCTGTTGAATCAAGATTGTCTAACTTATCTGCATTATCTGCATTGGTAGCTGTAGTAGCTGTAGCAGCATTGCCAGTGATGTCGCTGCTGATGCTGCCTGGCAATAGTGCGTCACTTATGGTTCCTGCGTTCAAATTGCTTGCACTTCTGTAATAACTACCATGTTGCCCATCGAGCAAATCAGAATCTAAACCACTACTACTACCATCATTTCCAGCATGCCACACTGTGTTGCTCCCAACCCTCATTCCATTTGCATGCCAGACATAGTCGTACCCAATAGCACCTCGAGCCACCCCGTTGTTACACCACACCATCTGATGGCTACCACCCATGTTACCACCTGTTGCGTTGTTTGTATGTTTGTATGCTAATCCGTATAAATTTCCGAAACTAGAACCATCATTCGGTATAGCATATGCTGTGCCCATGCTCCAGATCTGTCCTGTTTTAGCAGAATCATATATACCATATATTCCAGCGGACCGTAAACTCGTGCTACCTACACTTAATTTACCTGTAAATGTATCTGATGCATCTGATCTCAAAAAACTACCAGAACTCAGACCATCGAGCATATCTGCATCCAATCCACTGCCGCTACCATCATTGCCGGCATGCCAGATCTCATAAAATGTTGTGCCCTCGTAACTAAAATCAAAGGTGTCTCTAACTCGAATACCTGAACCATCCTCTTGATTGCGTATGTACATGTAACCTCCATCATTCCATTGCACATATGCTTTGTCTGTATCACCTTCTCGAAAGCGGATGTATGGGTTGGTCGCACCTTGTAATACTATTTTCTCGTTTGTTGTGCTGCTGAATGAGTATGTACTACCAGTGAGTGTGTCACTCATGTCGCTCCGCGCAAAGCTACTTGCTTGTAAACTATCAACCGTATCAGCATCCAGACCCGAACCACTGCCATCATTACCAGCATGCCACACCGTATAATCCGTGCCACCGTTATTCCACTTTAAACCACCTGCACCGTTACCTACACTGAGATACTCATCATACACATCATTGAATAATCTTAAAGTGTTAGTTGCGTCGTGAAATTGTATATATGCTCTGCGATCATCACCCTGATAAAATGTAAGATATGGGCTGGAGGTGGTAGTTGGACTTCTAAGTCTCAAGGACTCATTATCTCTATTTAAGGTCAATAGACCTGTGACTGTATCGTTTGCATCGCTGCGCACAAAACTACTCGCTTGTAAGCCATCAACCGTATCAGCATCCAAACCTGAACCAGATCCATCGTTACTAGATCCCCAGAGAGTTCCTTGTGATGTTGTGCTTAATGAACCAGTTGTACCCAATGTAGCGCGCACCGTACCACCTGTTATAAATTCAAGTTTATGGTCACTCATGGTACCAATCCTACCAGCAGCACCACCGGTATGGGCATACATTGTGGTGATGATCCCATCTAATACACATTTAGTGTCTATTCTCGCATGCGACCATCCTGCGACATTCACTCTAGCATTCCAAGTACCGTCGTTCGAAACCGAACCGGTCCTGTCACCAAATGCATAGTAGTTGCTTGTGAAATTGATACTACCAGTCGCACTGTCTCCAGCGTCTGATCTCAAAAAGCTACTCGCTTGTATACCATCAACCTTGTCTGCGTCCAATCCACTCCCACTGCCGTCATTGCCGGTGTTCCAGACGGTCGCTCCATTTACTGATAATTGTTTGTTGAAGTAAAAATCAGCCCGATCCGTGTATATGTGTGCATGGCTGGTGTTTTTTGGTCCTAGCTCGATCCAACCATGATCGGTTTTGAATCTTGTCGTATCAAATCTATCGGTACCTGTGCTCTCAATATACAATATATCTCCAGGACCATCATATCTGATCTGCACTCCACCGTAACCGTATTGATGAAATTGTAGGGCTGGATTGCGTGCGTTTTGAGCTGCATTGCCACTCTGAATCTGAATGGCTGTAGAAGCTGTTATTGATGGATCACTCCAATTGGAGTCTCCAGTCCAGTATGAACCTCCAGCTCTATAGCTTCTGTACCCGCTGTAATCATCAGCATAATAATCATACTCATCAATATAACCACCTTTGACTCGAAGACCACCATCAATTGCCAACATGCTACTATCAGCTGCGTCACCACTGTGCCACTTTCCTAATCTGTAACCATTGTTGACATTATCATCTAGAGTAACAGCAAACGTCACACCTCTGTCGTGAGTCGCATCAGACACCATGGTGGTGATCAGCAGATCATGTGCTTGACTAGCATCTGCAGCTAAACCACTTGCTTGTGTTTTGGAGTTTGCGGTGCCTGTGAACCACGTACCATTTCCTGCACCTATCCAGAATCTTTGATGCGCATTGAGAAGCAACCGTGATGGGCCTGTTGTACCAACGGTGTCCCAATCTGCTGTACCGAACCAACTCATCTTGGATTTTGATATAAAATTAATTCCCTCCACCTCAACATTACCTGTAGGTTCTAAACTAAGTTTAGCTGAATTTGAACTCAATGACAATGGATGGTATGTGCTTGTGACTCTATCATATGCCAAAACCCAACCTCTACCACCACTAATACCAATTTCTAGAGCCAATGGATTGTCACTCGAGTTGCCTGTGAACCATCCAGTTGCGCGGATTTGGTTTGTGGATTTGATGTTACCCACAACATCCATTCCTGTCCCATTGTGTAGAGTCAACAACGTGACAGGATTGTCCGGATGGTTGTGCTGTACGTACATTTGACTGCCATTGAAGGACAATCCGTGATCTGTTTGTGTTGTAATTCCCATTTTCGTATTATGTTAAAGTGTATGTGTGACTAGCACCGTAAAACTCTGTGATTCTCACCGTCATTTTTTCGAATGAACCACTAGTGTAATTGTGTTGTATGGTCAATTTACCATTTTGCTCGTCACCTCCGTTGTGTGTGTTTGTGATAATCAACGCGCTATTAGTCATGGAACCCACATTCTCGAGTTCATTCCATTCATGATTGGTGTAGTTGTTGCTCCAGATACCACGAATGTATATATTGTTTGAGTTACCACTGTTTGTTTGATGTGCTGTTATCACCACTTCAGCTTGAAAGTAACTGCCGCAGGCGAAAGTGAGTGTGTGGTTGGCCTGACCTGTGACAACATAGTGTGATGTTATGTCATTACCAAACTTTGTTATTTTAGAACCGCCTGTTGGTATGGGTACGTCCAGGGTAGCACCAGGATTTACACTACCAATACCCACTCTGCCATTAGGCATGACTCTCATTTTTGTACTGTTATTGGTCCGAAGATCTAACCATCCACCAGGACCAACAGCTTCAAGACGTAGATCCGTGTTTGCACCACCAGCTTTAATTGTAGGCACTTCACCAGAACGTCCTAGTGTCAATGTTGTTGCAGCACTAGTTGGATCATGTATGTCAAGAATAGAACCTGGGTTTGATTCTCCGATACCCACTCTGCCTGAGGAAGTGATGCGCACTTTTTCAGTTAATCCTCCTCCACTGTCCTTCGTCTCAAAATACAAATAACCTTCTGTATTTGTACCGGCACTAGTACCATCTGAATCAAGCAAGGCGAACCCAATCGCTCCTCCCATTGAAGGGGTTGTTGCGTCTACCAAAGCTCCTCCTTGAATTTTACTAGCAGCACCACCAGCAATGCCACGAATATCTATTTTTCTAGTTAAGTTTATTGTGTTAGAGCCCACACTAGAAACATGAAGAGGACCAATAGGACTCGTAGTACCAATACCTACGTTGCCTGTGGAAGCGATGCGCATTGCCTCATTCTCAACCCGTGTTGTATTCACGTTAGTCGCAGTATTAAATGTGATAAGACCATCATCAGACCCACCACTTTCAGCACCTATTCCAATTGAAGCTATTTCATTATTAGCTGCGTCGGGCCATGCAAATGGACTACTTTTGATATAATACATTTTGTTAGAAGTACTAATTGGTGAATTGTAAGTTCCAAGATACATGTCTCCCGCAATAGTCAGTTTTCCACCAGGACTCGTAGTACCAATACCTACGTTGCCAGTATCCATGAGAGTCATAATGGTCGTAGAGTCACTACGAATCCTCAGACTGGGGTCAGTGGCATCCGATGCCGTTCCGAGAATCTGTCGAACAATTCCCTCATCATTTTCCAGAAAAATACCATGCCCTACGGTTGCCTGTTCCTTGATATGAAGGTTTTTACCAGGTGAATCTGTTCCGATTCCTACATTGCCTGCATTAAAATATGTAGGATTATCATCAACAGCACTAATCCTGACCTTTGTAGTGCCTGCTGGTTTCTTGAGATAAAGCTCCAGACCATCTGCAGCAGCACCTTGTTCTGAAACAAACAGACCTCCTAGAGAACCGCCTTGATCGTCAAGTATATGACAACCATATTTACCACCCGGGGTCTTCACTTCAAGTTTGTGGCCGGGACTTGGAGTACCAATACCTACGTTGCCACCGGAGTCGATGCGCATTGCTTCTGCGCTATTAGTTTTGAACGCTATCTCCCCTGTAGTTGGACGGTAAAGTGCCTCTGTAGCTCCTGATGCTTGACTATTTTGTGTAAACTGGTATGTGTCTGCTTGTGCTTTGCCTGACAGGTAAAGGTCATCCGCTACTACATTACCATTTACATCTAATTTCTGACTAGGTGATGTAGTGCCAATACCTACGTTGCCGTTGTCTTTTATTGTTAATGCATTAGTTGTATTAACACCAAGCACTAGACCTGATACATCATTACTTGCAGAAGCACGAATTGTACTAAAATATGCTCCTACTGATGTACCTCTTACCAGCTTAATGTGTTGACTTGTTGATCCTGCTGATCCTCCAGAATTTTGTATTTCCAACTTCGCACCAGGACTCGTAGTACCAATACCTACATTACCACCAGCATCAACTCTCACACGCTCACCACCACCAGTAAAAAACCTCAGCATGTCATCATCTGCACCTGGAGTTGTTTCGGGTGATATATATGTGTCTTGATCAACATCCATCACTCCACCCAAGCTACCCCAAGTGTCACCAGCACCAAAACCCTCGAACTGACTGGTTGTTGTGTTGTATCTTATGTAACCTCGTTGCTCTGGTGTTGTTGCATTTGGTCGTTGGGCTGTTGTACCTTTAGGTATCTTTATAGCGTCTGTTTGATTGACAACTAAACTGACTGCCGGTGTGTCAGTATTGAATCCAACCCTATTGTTACTTCCAGCAAAAAATAAATTATCACCAGATGCATTAATGAGTCTCAAATTGTGATCACTATCCAGCTTGAAACGTTCATTATCAAGACCGTCAACCACAACGATAGTATCATGTGTTGAAGATAATGGTTTTACTGAAAGTGTGGCGTTAGAAATTGTATTGTTAACTTTTATTGATTTGTTAGACCACCAGCTATCAGCCGCTGATTTATATAACAGATTCGCACCACTACCCTCGATATGTAATCCTGAATTATTGGATTGTGAAGCATTAACACTACCTTCAGATAGAATCATCAGCTTACTACTAACTGTTACAGTCGTACTGTTGATGACAGTTTCATCACCATCAACCTGCAAATCACCCAAAATCACCACCTTGCCTGTATTGTCTCCAATCGCTGCCGGGTCAATATAGAATACCTCTGGTCCCCACAATTGACCACTAACTGAGACGTTGTTAACAATAATATCATCACCCTCTTGATACGCTGAATCAGCGCGAGATCCTTGCTGAGATGTAGCGTATACACCATTCTGAATATCTCTGATTGTACCTATATCAGTAAGATCAAGCGAATCGTTACCGATATGAACTCTATCAGTCAGATATAGTTTTTTAAACCGCAAAACATCACTACCTATATCGTGTGTATTTGTAGTGTTAGGTAATATATCATTGGCGCTTAAATCTAAAACTCCGGTATTGTTTGCTCTTAAATCAGTGTGGATATATGACATACCTGTACCGTTGACAGTAAAATCACCATCTGTACTATCTATAGTAACACCACTCAGTAATTGTGTGAATCCTTGTGTTAATAATGTACCTACAATCTCAATATCATACATTTGAGCTTCTTCAAGCGATGTGGGTCTATTATACACATCATTGAAATAATCTACATTGTATGGTTGTAAAGCTGAACCTGCTAGATGAGCCGCATCTCTACCTACAATAACATCTGAAGCTGTGAAGTCATAATCTCCAAAATGTATTCTAGGCTCTGTACCATCATGATGATCAGATAGCCATATATCTTTAAATCTACGTGTGGGTGAACCTAAATCATGTTCACTACTAATAATGGGACGTATGTCACCAGCAAACTCAATATTACCTTCAATTCTAAATCCGTCCTTTGATACATTGTCTTGTGTCATTATATATATTTATACTCCTATATGCTTTGTGTTGGTGGGTTTGAAAGTATAGATTCAGCACTTATGGATTGCATTGGTATATCACCTGAAATACCTGAACCACACTCATCACCTATTTGAATTATATTCTCTCCATGGATGGTTTGTAAATCACCTCTCGTGTCACTTGGTGTGGACCACAACCTGATAGCTCTATCTTTACCATTAACCTTCAGATATATAAACTCACTAGTTGCTGAGATTGGACCTGTCATACTATCACTATCATATACTGTGATATTGTCAAATCTAATATCACCAGCAAAAGCGACAGTTGAGTCAGGATATATTGTCATCGCTGAGCAACCAGCGGTAAAAAACGACATTCTGTCTGTATCATTAAAGTCTTCTGTCGCTTCAGAATCACAATCAATATATGTGTCACCATCTGTATCACCCAAACCTTCAAATGACGTCCACTCATCTGTGTCATTCAAAAATCCTTCATATCTGTTGAGGTCACTATTGTATCTAATTGAACCTGCTTTCTCAACTCGAGTCGATGAATCTCCAGCAGGTATCATTAGAGCTCCATCTTGATCACCAGCAGCTAATTGAACCTGACCACTCTCGATATGTAAGCGTGTCTGTGGTGAGCTTGTACCTATACCTATACGTGCTGTTTCAGCATCAATAAATAGAGTATTCTCATCCACAGGGTTCTGTATTTGTATATTAACAGGTGCATGTGTATCACCAAATACAATAACATTATCTTGTGTCGGATATTCATACATTTGTATCATTTGCACATCATGGCAAACAAACTTCAGCTGATCTTGCTGGAATCTTATATATGTATTTTCATCATCGATATGAGCGATATCACTCTCAACAAGCATGTTACCACCACGTTGTCTGATGTTGCCATTATAAACATCCAGATCACCGTCATTAACAACCAGCTTCTGATATTCAGCTCTAAAATTACTAGCTGTAAGTGAGTATATGTGAGCGCTATCCGCACTCAAACTACCATGTATGGCAACATCACCTGTCACATCAACATCTGGTAGCATGTAATCACCATCTCTATCAAGAAACCCTGGATCATTAATATCAAAAATACCTGTCGGAGTACCATCAATTACTAATCCTGGTCCATTAGCATTCTTGCCAGATAGTACAGTCGTGTCATTAACACTCAACCCACCAGCAATATCAACACTATCAACAACATCTAGACCGTATGTGTATATCGCATTCAGTCTCGAATCACTAGAGCCAATACTATAAATGTTATCCCCACTCAGGTTAATATTGCTAATTAATGATCCACGTAAATCTAAACTACTTCCAGAAGTTGCCCCTAGTTGAGTTGAACCACTAACATTGAGACTCGAAGTAACATCAATCACATCTACAACAGCGCTGAGAGCTGTCAAACTTGTGTATATTGCTGCATCACCAGATGTCGTTCCTGTTATATTTAAGCTACCATCAATCGTGTCACCACTGGTGTTTACAAATGTTGTGTTGTTGTAGTCAGTGTTGTTAGTGGCACTGTCACTATTGATCCAGCTGTAAACATCATTCCAATCAGCACTCGTTGCGTTTACACTAGCATGTGTGCTGCTCCAATCACCACTTGTGTTGAGAACGCTAGCATGTGTGCTGTCCCATTCTGAACTAGTAGCTAACACGCTTGCGTGAGTGCTGTTCCAATCACCACTTGTGTTAAGAACACTTGCGTGTGTGCTGTTCCAATCACCGCTTGTCGCTAACACGCTGGCATGAGTGCTGTTCCAATCACCACTTGTGTTGAGAACACTCGTGTGAGTGCTGTACCAATTGCTACTATTTCCAAAAACGCTAGTGTGAGTACTGTTCCATTTGTTTATATCGTATTGTGAAACGAATTTATGTTGTGTGGATGTATCATCAATATCGTCCGGATTTAATATAATTTGTGAACCGTTCTTACCATTAACAGAAAATATGTAGTCTGTAGGTGTTGTGATTTTTACAAAACCATCAAATGTATCCGTATTGCCTGGGTCACCGGAATTATCGGTCCAGGTACCTGTTGGTTGATCAACTGCTGCAATTAATGTATGTGGTGGTGATGTAACAATAACAACATCACCTCGCTGTATATCAACATCCCCATGCAGCAAACCATTACATAGCTGCTCTACTTGTGTGGCGTTACCTACTGCATGTACATCTGTAATACTAAGGTTTGGTATTTGACTCTCTAATAACTTACCATTATTATCAAGCACCGCAAAACCATCTCCACTCCCGCTTGTATCTTTTACGAAATTATAAACACTATTCCAATCACCACTTGTGTTAAGAACGCTCGTGTGAGTGCTGTCCCAATCGGCACTT
>Ga0102814_10001198_pt1 | contig 18527 bp, 11 predicted proteins | sample ColrivemetaGS741_FD_79112 | JGI IMG/M metagenome (GOLD analysis project Ga0102814, IMG submission 79112) | Estuarine microbial communities from the Columbia River estuary - Flood tide ETM metaG S.741 | ecosystem: Environmental > Aquatic > Marine > Intertidal zone > Estuary | place: USA... | reverse complement strand
AAATGAAAACAAAATTAATTTTAATTATTGCCTGCATCAGTATGTTTCAGGTAACAATACTTGCTCAGCAAGAGTGTAGAGACGTATTGATGAAAGCAAATACTCTTTATGAGTCAGGGAAAGTTGATGAGTGCATTAGCACTCTAGAACCTTGTGTTAAAACACTGGAAACAAAAGAGGAATCTTTTGAAGGATATAAACTTTTAGCCATAGCTAGTCATGGTTTAGGTTATATGGATAATGCAAATTACTACATTAGAGAAATGCTTTCGTTTCAGCCTGATTATCAAAAATATCCAAATGGAGATCCGTCAGCTTTTACAAAAGAAGTGGCAAAATATCAAGTTAGGCCTAAGCTAAGCTTGGGCTTAAAAGTAGGATCTAGTCTTAATAGTAGCAGATTGGTCCAAAGTTACTCAGCCTTAAATGAGCTGCAGCGTTATAAAAATACTATAGGGTATCAATTTGGAGTTTGTGGCTCTTACCTTTTACCATCCGATTTAAGCCTTCGGTCTAGTATACTAATTGGGGGAACAGGAGTAGAGCACGAAATAGAAAGTGAAGGAATTTGGAGTAAGAATTATACGGAAAATATTCAATTTTTCGATGTCAATATTGGGGTAAAAAAGGATTTTGAAATAAACAAAAAAGTGGATGTGTTTGGAGGGTTAGATGCAGGATTAATGCTATTAAATAGTTCATTTGTAACTGTTACTTCGTTGGTTAATTCGCCAGAATCTTTTAAGGTGGATACCAAAAATGCAATAGATGAGCGAAATAAATTACAACCTCACTTAGGTTTAGTTGCGGGCCTTTCGTATGAGCTAGAGCGGGGTAAGTTTGATGTTGAAATTGGGTATAATTTATTCTTTACCAATACGGTAATTGGCTCTGAAAGAATGTCGGATATTGATTTCATATTTGATTCTCAATATATAAATGATGATCTAAAATTAGGGCTTTATACACTTAATTTAGTATACACATTGCCTCTGAATTATAGAATAAATAAATAGAACTTACATACGTTCAGGAACGGTAATTCCCAAAAGACTAAATCCCTGCTTAATAGTGTCTCCACACATTTTGGAGAGCGATATTCTAAAGTTTCGATCGTTAGAATCTTTGGCACCCAATATACTGTGCTCGTGGTAAAACTTATTATAAGCTTTGGCAATTTCATAAACAGCATTTGCAATTTCAGATGGATTGTAATTAGTAGCTGCATTGTTTACTGCTTCAGGGTAAGAATTTAGAAGTACAATTAAATTCTTTTCCTCACTATTTAATTCATTCGGTTTTGCAAATGTAAAATCATCAGTGGCACGAAGTAACGAGGCGATTCGCGTATACGTGTATTGTATAAACGGAGCTGTATTTCCTTGAAAATCAATTGATTCTTTTGGGTCGTAAAGCATACGTTTTTTTGCGTCTACTTTTAATAGGTAGTATTTTAGGGCACCCATGCCAAGTGTTTCGTACAGTTCGGTCAATTCATCGGCTGACATTCCTTCGGTTTTACCTAAATCTTCAGTTTGTTTCTGTGCCGTACAAACTACCTCTTCCATTAATTCATCGGCATCTACCACAGTACCTTCTCGGCTTTTCATTTTTCCTTGTGGTAGGTCTACCATACCGTAGCTTAGGTGGTATAATCCATCTGCATATGGCTTTTTCAGTTTTTTTAAGATAAGTTGTAATACTTTAAAATGGTAATCTTGTTCATTTCCTACAACGTAAATAAACTTATCCATTTTAAAATCCTGATACTTTAAATCAGCTGTACCAATATCTTGTGTAATATAAACCGAAGTACCATCGGCACGTTGCACTATTTTTTCATCGAGTCCGTCGGCAGTTAGGTCTACCCAAACACTTCCATCAGATTTTTGGTAAAAAGCCTCAGAAGCTAAACCTTCTTTTACCATTGCTTTACCTAGTAGGTAGGTATCGCTTTCGTAATATATTTTGTCAAAAGATACACCAAGTCGCTTGTAAGTTGTGTCAAAGCCGGCATATACCCAGCCGTTCATCTTTTTCCACAAAGTAATTACTTCATTGTTGCCATCTTCCCATTTTTGAAGCATTGATTTTACCTCTGCCCCAAGCACACTTTGTTTATTGAAATAGGTGTTTTTATATTCAGATTTAAATCCTTTGGCAAGGTCCTCGTTCTCTTTTCTCAGCTTATCTGCGGCAGGTGAGGAGGAAAACGTATCGAAATGCGATTTGCCCTCAGCACTTTCTATCCAATCTCGATATTCCTCTTGAAATTTTGTTTCGAACTGCACATAGTATTTTCCTACTAAGTGATCTCCTTTTGTTCCCGAACTTTCTGGTGTTTCTCCGTTTCCCCACTTTTGCCAAGCAAGCATACTTTTACAAATATGTATGCCTCTGTCGTTTACTAAGTTATTTTTAACTACCTCGTAGCCATTGGCTTCCAGTATTTTACAATACGAGAATCCAAGCACATTATTTCTAACATGGCCTAAATGCAAAGGTTTATTAGTGTTAGGCGAAGAGTATTCTACTACCACTTTTTGTCCTTGTCCTATAGCAGGAATTTTAGTGCCTTCTGTTGCAATTGTTTCTGCTACGTTTAACCAGTAGTCATTGCTCAACTCAATATTTAGAAAACCTTTTACAATATTATAGCCAGATATTTCACCTACATTTTGTTGTAGAAACTCGCCAATATCGGTAGCGGTATCTTCTGGCTTTTTTTTAGAAAAACGTAGGAATGGAAAAACGACCAATGTTAAATCTCCAGCAAAGTTTGGGTTTGTTTTTTCAAAACTCACTTCGTCTATTTTTAAGCCATACAAGGTTTCTAACGCAAGTATGGTTTGAGTTTTTAATGTTAGTTGAATATCCATTTATTCTAATATTGGAGAGTTTGGTTCGTTGGCTATGGTTTTGTGTATTTTCTTTTCTAAGAATTTAGGAGCGAAAAAATTTAACCATTTTATTATTATTCCTTGCTTATCCGTGAGCATAAAATTCTTTCTGTCTCTTATAGCTTGTAAAATATCTTTGGCAACTTCTTCTGGAGTTGTCATCTTTTTTTCATCCATTGGAGATTCTTGTTGCAAATCTCCTTTGGCGTTTAGAGCATTAAATCGAATGTTTGTGCTTGTAAAGCCTGGACAGGTTATTAATACATTTAAATCTTTGTGTAAATATTCCATTCTGATGGATTCGTACAATCCATGTATAGCAAATTTAGAGGCTGCATAAGCTGTTCTGCCTGGTAAACCTTTAAAGCCAGTTACAGAAGAAACAGCAACTAAACTGCCTTTGGTTTTAAGCAAATAAGGAATAGCCGCTTGTGAGCAGAAAAGTGTACCCCAATAGTTAGTATCCATTACTTTCTGTAAAGTTTCTATTGAAGTTTGTTCAAAAGGTGCTCGCATTGTTATACCTGCATTATTAATCAAAATGTCAATACTGCCTAATTGGTTCACGGCCTCACGAATTAGGTTGTCGCAGTCTTCTTGTTTACTAACATCGCAGGCAACACAAATAATTGTGTTGTTAGTCCCTTCTAGTTCAATCTTAAGTTCTTCTAATTTGTCTATATTTCTTGCACCAAGTACCAAATTAGCACTTAATGTATTTAAGGCTTGAGCTAGTGCTAGGCCAATTCCAGAAGAGGCTCCAGTTATAATTACATTTTTTCCTTTAAAGTAGTTCAAGTTTATTATTTTTTCCACTTCACACTACATCCAATGGCTGGTATTTCTGTGTAATCTGGTTCCATGCCATCTAAAGCGTCCTCAATTGCGTCTTCAAGATAAACTTGCATTACCATGCTTTCATTTTCCCAATTATCATCAATTGCTCCTTTGTATACCAAATTTCGTTTGCTATTAAATACAAAAACCTCAGGCGTACGTGTAGCTCCTAGTTTGGTGGTAATCGATTGATCTTCGTCATGTAAATATGGGAAAGGTAAATTTAGCTCTTGGGCAAGTTTTACCATATTCTCAAAAGAATCTGCTGGATATTGCTCCGCATCATTTGGATTAATGGCTAAGATCATCAAGTTGTCATCCTCAAACTTGTTAAACATGTTAATCAATCTACTCCAATATGTTCTTGCATATGGACAATGGTTACACGTAACTACTAAAACCAGTGCTGTTCTATCCGCAAATGTAAATTTGTCATAAACTTTGCCACCTGTACTTTTAAGCTTAAAATTAAAAAGCGAATCTCCTATTTCCATTATTTTGCAAATGTAGCGTTATTAAAAAAAATGCTAAATAAAACTTCATCAATTATTCCAATAGTTTTTAGCCTATTTTTCATTTGTTAATCTAAGGTTTTGGGTTCTTAGGAGGATAGAGTGAGGTGATGTGCTTTTATGCTTTTATTTGCAGTTAATTGAATACAAATAATGAAAAGAAAGTTTAGATTGATTTTGCCATTTATAGTGGTGCTAAGCGTAATTTTTGGAATAAGTTCTTGTCAGAAGAATCCGTTTTGGGTAGGAGAGAAGGAGTATGTTACGTTTATTTATAATAATTCGGAAGCTAAAGGTCCAACAATAACTTCGATACACGACGACAAAAGCCCGTTTATTTATTATGAAAGTTCGAGTGTAGAAAAAATTGGAAATGGGAGAGTGCGAATAAAAATTGATGGTGTATCTGTACGAACGATTAATAAAATATTTAACATCAATGGTTTAGTGGTACATGAAAAAGAAGACGATTATATTAGAGAACGATTTTCAGAACAAACTGAGGTGAAAGACAATGTTTTTCTTGAAAAATCTGAATTAGCAACAGTTATTGTAATTGACTTTACCACTTCAATGAAAGATGAGATGGCATCAACCAAGGAATATGCGAAAGGTTTTATAGATCAAATTTCGGATAGCTCTACAAATGGAAGAGTTGCGGTTGTTTTCTTTTCAGGCAGAAATGATATCACTGCAACACCATTCTACCCTACGGCTGCAAAAGAAGTGCTAAAAAAGCAAATAGATGATCACGACACATACGGTGAGCAAACAGCCGTGTTGGCAGCAACCTATACCGCGATAAAAATGTTAGACAATTTGTCTTTTAGTGGTTCTAAATCATTAATCCTATTTTCTGATGGCCCAGATACAGATTCGGACCAACCAGACTCAACACTTACTAAAATACAAGATAGTAATTACGATAGAATAGCAATTGGAATAAGAACTAAGGGCTTTAAAAAATGGGATTTACAAGATTTAGCAACGGCCAAAGCAACTTGCTATATTGTAGATAAACCTTCAGAATTAAAAGATTATCAAAAGGACATTAATACGAAGCTAACAGCCAAGTATGATCTTGTTTACGAGCGTTCAGATCAAACCTTAAATACTGCTAGACTTATTAAATATATTGTAGATACGGATAAAATAGAATAAAACTTAAGACTTGTTTAAGTAAAAAGGAGCTATTGTTTTTACAATAGCTCCTTTTTTTATGAGTTAGACTTTTGCTTAAGCCTTATTTTCTTCTTTAGGCTCAGCTTTACCTTTTTTCTTTTCTTTCTTAAAAGTAAGCTCTTCCTTTTTAGCATCAAGATCTACAATTAGAATATCGCCATCTTTAACTTCGGTTTTCAGTATTTCTTCTGCTAAAGGATCTTCCAAATACTTCTGAATAGCTCGGTTTAATGGTCTTGCTCCAAAATCGGCATCAAAGCCTTTGTCTGCTAAAAATAATTTTGCAGAATCAGTTAACTTAATATCAAAACCAATTTGTCTGATTCTTGACATTAACTCTCCAACAGAAAGTTCTAAAATTTTAGCAATGTCTTCTCTTTCTAAAGAGTTAAATACAATAACGTCGTCAATACGATTTAAAAATTCAGGTGAAAAGAATCGTTTTAAAGCATTTTCAATAACTCCTTTTGCATTTAAGTCAATTGCTTTATCCTTGGCCGCAGTTGCAAAACCAACACCCGCACCAAAATCTTTAAGTTGTCTAGAGCCAATATTACTAGTCATAATAATTATGGTATTTCTAAAATCAACTTTTCTACCAAGGCTGTCCGTTAAAAATCCTTCATCTAAAACTTGTAGTAATAAATTAAATACATCTGGATGAGCTTTTTCTATTTCATCAAACAGAATAACACAATACGGTTTACGACGAACTTTTTCAGTTAACAAACCACCTTCTTCGTATCCAACATATCCCGGAGGAGCTCCCACTAAACGCGATACAGCAAATTTTTCCATATACTCGCTCATATCTATACGCAGTAGTGCATCTTTAGAATCAAACAAATATTTAGCTAAAGACTTAGCCATTTCTGTTTTTCCTACACCCGTAGAACCTAAGAAAATAAAGGAGCCAATTGGTTTATTAGGCGACTTTAATCCTGCTCTTGTACGTTGTATTGCTTTTGTAAGTTTCTCTACAGCAGTGTCTTGTCCAATAATATTCGCTTTAAGTTCATCTCCCATGTGAAGCAGTTTGTTTCCTTCACTTTGGCCAATTCTATTGGTAGGTATCCCCGTCATCATAGCGATAACTTCAGAAACATCAGCCTCAGTAACTTTATAGCGTTGGGTTTTGCTTTCTTCTTCCCATTTACCTTTAGCTACTTCTAAGTTTTCGAGCAGCGATTTTTCTTTATCTCTTAAACGAGCTGCTTCTTCATATTTTTGGCTCTTAACAACACGGTTTTTCTCCTCTTTTATCTCCTCAACTTTTTTCTCTAGCTCGATTATATCTTGAGGAACGTGAATGTTTGAAAGGTGAACTCGAGCACCAACTTCATCCATTACATCAATAGCTTTATCCGGTAAGTGTCTATCCGTAATATAACGAATACTCATATTAACTGCAGCTGCCATTGCTTCTGGCGTGTATTCCACGCTATGGTGCTCTTCGTATTTATCCTTAATATTGTTTAATATTTCTAGCGTTTCTTCTGGGTTGGTTGGTTCAACCATTACAGATTGAAAACGTCTTTCTAATGCTCCATCTTTTTCAATGTACTGGCGATACTCGTCAAGCGTAGTTGCTCCAACGCATTGTATTTCACCTCTTGCTAGAGCGGGTTTAAACATATTAGATGCATCTAAAGAACCAGAAGCTCCCCCAGCACCTACAATAGTATGGATTTCGTCAATAAAGAGTATAACGTCCGATGTTTTTTCCAATTCGTTCATTACCGCCTTCATACGCTCTTCAAATTGTCCTCTATATTTGGTACCTGCAACCAAGCTGGCCAAATCAAGCGTTACCACTCGTTTATCGAACAAAACTCTAGAAACTTTTCTTTGCGATATGCGTAAAGCTAAACCTTCAGCAATTGCCGTTTTACCCACCCCAGGTTCTCCAATAAGTACTGGGTTGTTTTTCTTACGACGGCTTAAGATTTGAGAAACACGTTCTATTTCTTTTTCTCTGCCAACAATTGGGTCAAGCTTATCATCTTCTGCCAATTTGGTTAAATCTCTGCCAAAATTATCAAGAACGGGTGTTTTGCTTTTTGGATTTTTACTAGGCGTAGCAGTTTTGCCCGACTCTTCCTTATAAAAATCTTCAGGTGAATCTGTACTCATTGTAATATCAACATCAGGAAGTTTGTCTTCCATTGCATTTTTAAACAAGTCATAATCTACCCCAAATTGGTTTAAAATTTGAGACGCAACATTATCTTCATCTCTCAAAATAGAGAGTAAAAGATGCTCCGTTCTAATTACATCATCTTTAAATATTTTCGCTTCTAAATAAGTGATTTTTAGGGCTTTTTCTGCTTGTTTAGTAAGAGGTATATTGCCAATGTTAGATGATTTTCCCGTTGTGTCGCGTATGCTGTCTTCTACAGCTTTTTTTAATCGCAACATATCTATACCCATCGATTTTAAATGACGAATTGCCTTACCATCTCCCTGCCTAATTAAGCCTAGTAATAAGTGCTCTGTGCCTATATAACTATGCCCTAAGCGAATGGCTTCTTCTCTACTAAATTGAATTACTTCTTTTACTCCAGGTGAAAACTGTGCCTCCATATATTTTACTAAACAAATATAAGACCAATTTGATGGGGAGAAAGTACATTTGTTAAATATACCGAAACGGTGACCATAATTATGGATTTATGAGAATACCAAATTCAGTTATCCTTTTAAAATGGTTGAAAAGTTAAAAAGGTTTCATTTCTAACTAATTACATTTATTTTTAAACAGAATGCAACCGTTGTAAATAAGTGGAACAAATATAAGAGCTTAAATTCTCTGTTAATAAATGCAGCTTGGTAGTCAATACGTTAAGTTTGCTTTGGTATTTTTATTAACGTTCCACGTATTGTAAAGAAATGGCTGTGGATAAGTTGGTTTAATTAAAATAAGCAGATAGAGGTTATGCACTTCGCCTATTTTTGTGGCAAGCAAAACGGATAAAAGATTAACTAACTTCGGAAAGACAAGAAAATAAATGGAGAATAAGCGAGTAGGGACAAGAAAGAAGACTAGAGTAGATAACATGGATTTGTCTCGACTTCAGCCGCAAGCAAGAGAGCTAGAGGAAGCGGTGTTGGGGGCATTAATGCTCGAAAAGTATGCTCCTGAAAAAGTAGTTGATTATCTTAAAACAGAGGCATTTTATGTAGAAGCTCATCAGCACATCTACAATGCTGTTAAATCATTATTTAATTCTGGAAATCCCGTAGATATTTTAACCGTAACCGAACAACTTAGAAAAGAAGGAAATCTTGAAGCAGCCGGTGGGGCCTATTACATTACGCAGCTTACCAATAAAATAAGTAGTGCTGCTAATATTGAGTACCATGCTCATATCGTATTGCAGAAATATATTCAACGACAGTTGATTACTGTTTCTGGTGAAATAACTACCAAAGCATATGAAGAAACTTCTGATGCTTTTGAGTTGCTAGATGAATCTGAAAAGAAGCTTTTTGAGATAAAAAACGAAAGCATGACCAAGAGCTACGATACTGTTAGCGACTTGATTACGAAAGCGATAAAGGAAATAGAAACTATGCAAACCGATGTAGAAGGCCTTACTGGCGTGCCTACAGGGTTTACAGATTTAGACAGAATAACTGCGGGTTGGCAAAAAAGTGATTTGATTATTTTGGCTGCAAGACCTGGTATGGGTAAAACGGCATTTGTACTAACTATGGCTAGAAATGCAGCGGTACTAGGAAAGAAAAAAGTGGCTCTTTTCTCGCTTGAGATGAGTAGTTTGCAGCTAACCAAACGTTTAATTTCTTCTGAGGCTGAGTTGGATGCGGATAAATTGAGGACAGGTAAATTAGCCGACCACGAATGGCAGCAACTGCACACAAAAATTAGTGCAATAGAAGAAGCTGATATTTTTATAGATGATACACCAGCTCTTACTGTTTTAGATTTAAAAGCGAAAGCTAGAAGGCTAAAAAGACAAAGAGGGATAGACGTAATTATTATAGATTACTTGCAATTAATGCGTGCTGAAGAAGGCAATAAATCAGCCGGAAACAGAGAGCAAGAAATTAGTTACATTTCCCGTTCATTAAAAGGCTTGGCAAAAGAGTTAGATATTCCTGTAATTGCCTTAGCACAGTTAAGCAGACAAGTAGAACAAAGACAAGACAAACGTCCGATGTTGTCTGACCTTAGAGAGTCTGGATCTATTGAGCAAGATGCAGATTTGGTTACCTTTATATATCGTCCGGAATACTATGGTATTACACAAGACGAAGAAGGAAATGATATAACTGGTTTAACTGAAATAATTATTCGTAAACACAGAAATGGATCTCCTGGAACTATTAACCTTAAATTTATTGGGCAATATAGCAAGTTTGCCGATTGGGGACATAGCAACTATGGTCCAGATACATTTACCGAGAATTCAGTAACGTTTGAAAGTAAGTTGAATGATATGAGTCCGTTTAATGTTGATGATGACGAACCGTTCTAGTAAATAATCAAGAAAAGCTACTCGGTTATAAACTTACCTTTCATTAAACCCCAATGCCCTGGGTATGAGCAAATAAATTCATACTCACCTGCAGGAGGAGTCTTAAATGAAATGTAAACAGTAGTATTAGCTTGTGCCAAAGGCGAGTGAACGATTACATTCTTATCCGCAGGATTAATAAACCCGTTTTCTTTAAATTGTACTCCATTTTGTCCAACATCATTTGCGGTTCCTGTTTTAATAACAACAAAATTATGTGGCATACTTATATCGGTACTCTCATTTTTTAGTGCTATTGTAATTTCTTGATTTGCAGGTAATTTAATTTCTGCTTTATTAAAAGAAATTTCAGCCATAGTAATTCCACTGCCTATTACAGTTAATGTGTCTTTAGTTGCATAAGAAGAAGCAATGGTTAATGGGGGTGTACTTTCAATAACAGTTTCAGTTGTTTGTTCGTTTGTGGAATTGTCATCCCCGCCACACGCTGAAATTAGTGGTAACCATATTAGGAGTAATAAGTAGTTTTTCATTTCTTTTTAAGTAAGTTTTTAAGTTTGTTTTTAGCCTCTTCTTCTAGTCGTTTTTTCTCGTCCTCAAGTTTCTTTTTTTGAGCATCGGCCTCAGCTTTAATTTTGGCATCTGCTTCAGCTTTTTTCTTATCCACTTCAGCTTTTAACTTGTCTTGAGCTTCTTTAGCTTTGGCTTCTGCTTCGGCTTTAAGTTTATCTGCTTCGGATTTTGCTTTGTCTTCAAGCTGCGTTTTGGTATTATCTATCTGTTGGTCAACAGCATCCTTCACAGTTTGTTTTAGGTTTTTCTTAATTTCTTTTAAATTAAGTTGAACTTCTGGTTTTTTAATATTCCCAATTATGGATATAGCAAGATTAAAATAGTCGTTTGGATTTATATTAAGCGATTGAAAAGCAGTTCCTTGTGTCAGATTATTTAGGTATTTCGCCTCGTTTTTTACGTAAGAAGCAGGTATGCTTAGCATTCCACTGTAGTCTAAAGTGCCGTCAATTTTTGATATTCCGCTTAAACTTAATTTAGAACTATCAATCCAAAGATTAAATGGATCTACAAATAACTTCCCGTCTTTTATGTTAAATTTTAGAAGTAGATCGTGTAATTTTTGAATGTTGAAATGAGTTGTACCTAGTTTGCTGTCAAGCGATTGAAGGACTTCTAGCTTGTTTACGATTATATTCTCAAGATTTAGTGCACCTCCTAAATTTACATCAGTAAGCTTTGGCGACATATCTTGATTTAACTCAGAAGAAAACGAAAGTTTTGCAGTTGTAAGTGCTTGTATTTGAGAGGCAAGAGGGGCAAAGGCTTTTACCAATTTAAACTTGCTAAATAAATCGGCCAGTTTTATATTAGAGTAAGATACATCGAAATTTGCACGAGGTTTTAGAGCGTTATATTGATAAGCTCCATCCATTGATAATCTTCCCCCAAGCAAATCTGTTGAGATATTTTTTAGAGCTACTGTCTGATTTATTACATTTAAACTTCCAGAAAAATTTGTAAGACTTAAATCATCGTATTTTAAATTAGCAATAGTTGCTTGTAGGTCTAAATTAATATTTCCTGGTATTTCTATAAGCGACATCTGAACAGAGTCATTGCTTGTTTCAGAATCAACAAGAAAATCATTAGCATTTAGGTTTTTACTCTTTAGTTGAACATCTCCTTTTAAGGTGTTGTCATTTAAAATATAGCCGAAAAAATTATCTAGTACGGCAGAAACCTCTACATCATTGGCTCCCAATTTACCTACAAAGGATGGTATACTTACTTTTTGATTATTAAAAAGCATTTGAGCGTTACTTACTTCCAACATTTCTGGCATATCGGGGGTTTTGTATTTTAAGCCTAAAGATTTCATTTGTCCAGAAGCATAAAACTTATCTATCTCAGAATTTGTAATGGCATCGCTTCTGCCTTTAATATCTAAATCAGCAGCTAGTCTACCCGCAATTTCAATCCCTTCTAGTGGTATAATTTTCTTTAAGTTGTCTAAGTCTATTGTTCCTCTAGAAGATAAATCGATTAATGGATTGCCAAAAATATCTTGGAGGTTAAGTTTTAAATCAAATGGATCATTGGCCAATTTAAAATGTAATTTTGGAATATCTATTACAGTTCTGTCTACATTACCATCTGCACTAAATACATGTAAATCTAGGTTTAGGTCTTCTGCAGGTAACTCTAAATCAGGATACTTAAGCCATCCGTTTTTTACTAAAAGTTTTAGATCAAAAGAAGGGAATAATACCTCGTTATACTTGCCTTTAAATAAAAAGTTTAGCTTGCTTTCTCCTTTAGTTTTGGTGCTTTGAAAATCGGTGGTATATATAGCTGGGATTAACGTTAAAAATCGATTTATATCCGGCGTGCTGGATGCTGCGGCGATATCAAAAACCATATCGTCTCCAACAAACCGTAGATCTCCATCTAGTGTGGTAGGCAATCCATTTATAGTAAGCTCGTTTTTCGAAAATCCATAAATTTCATCTTTTAAATTAACATCAATATTGCCAATTTGCGTTAGTTTCCATCTGTTTACATAAGCTACTCCATCATAGTTTACTAGAAATTCGTCTATATCGGTATTTGAGGCTAATATGAGTTTTTCAGGATTAAATGTTCCAGATGAAGTGTGATTAATGTTTTTGAGGTTCGTGATTAAGTTTCCTTCAATATCTGTATACGTAAAGTTGCCTTCTGAAATTTTAAATGATTCTATTTCAAGATTATATGGCTTTCTAGTTGTGTCTTCCGCTTCTGTACTTGCTTTTACAATATCCCAATTGTAAACACTATCATTTTTTAATTCTAGATTTAGGTTGGGCTGATTTAAATTTATGGACTTGATTACATAGCGTTGTTCTTTGTAAAATTTCATTAAGTCCATTGAAACTTCAATTTTACCTGCAGACATAAATGTATCGTTTTTAAAAGTGCCTGTAGGGTAAACAATTTCGACATCCTTAAAGCCGAGGTTTAGATTCGGAAAAGATTTAAAAATGTTAATTGAAATATTGTTATTAAAATCTAGTTTCGCTTTTAAACTTTTATTAGCCTCCACCTTTACAACCTCAATAATTTTGTCTTTAAACAAGTAGGGTAAAAAAATAGCAGATGCCAAAAGGAGCACAATAAAAATAGCTAGGCTAAGAATAAACTTTCTCATATAGTGGTGGTAAGCTAAAATATACTTTAGATAATTACCGCAATTTTAGATGTAATTGGCGGATATTTCTATTAGAACGTGGGAATTCCTTTAAAGTTTAAAAGAAAAGGTTAAACCCCAATAAGCATAGCCGTCATGCTTAGCCGAATAGCTTCTTTGTCCTGTTAGATTACCTGGATTCGAGAGTTGTACAGCTTTGTCTCCCAAGTCTGGGTTTACTGCTTTTAGAGCCTCCGATTCTGGGTATTGCCCAACGCTTACGTCGTCTAAATAATCTGTAAATATTTTATTATAGGCATAAGAAAGCGAAATTATAAATCGCTCTGTAAAGTGCCTTTTAATACCAATACCACATGGTATGCCAACTAAAACTTTTGCATATTGGTTTTGTGCACCGTTCAATGTTTGGCCCTCTGTGCCTATCGATCTCAAGTCGTACCATTCACCTTCACCATTAATTCTAGCCATCGGCTTAAAGTAATAGGCATTTACCCCTCCAAAAACATAAGGAATGTAAGAATTTCTTAGGGTGTACTTAGTTAGGTTGTACTCAAAATTTATACCTAAATCTACAATTGTGGTTCTAAAGCTGAAATTTCTAAAAAAACCTGTGCCCCTTGGGTTGTTATCATTAGGGCCTACAGCATTGTCACTTCCTGCAATGATCATAGAATTGGTTATAAGACCGAGTTTAAGTTTTTCGTTTAGTTGATAGCTAAATCTAATTCCACCACTAGGCCTCATACTTTTAATATTTGCTGAAACAACCGTAGAATTTAAATCGCCGAAGTAGATACTGTTGCCCGTAAAAATTCCGACTTCCCAATAATCTTTTTTTCTATGAACAAACGAGTCGTTAAGTAAAGCGGCGTTAAACTCTACATTTTTAGTTGGGCTAGTAACTACTATATTTTCGTCCTCGGTTTCATCTTGAATATTTGCTGGTATATAGTTAATTAAGTCTGTATTTGTTAACGCGGTTTTGCCGATAGTTAATGTTGGCACGTCTATTCCATTACCATCATATAAACCAGAAAGTTCTAAATATCCTTCACTTCCGAATTTTTTTATTTTATCACTAATTGAAATTTCAAGAACTCTATTAATGTCGCTCCACTCTTTCTTGTAGTTTAACGAAACGGATCGGATAGTATCTGCATCAACAAAATGGTAGTAAAGACCAAAATCTACACCTTCAATAGCGGGTTTATTTAAACGTATAGTTATCGTTTTAATTATGTCTTGGTAAACGCCAAAACTTATGTTTTCATTAAGCGGCTGCTTGTTCACTAAAACTTCATAAAAATGACCATTTATATTATCGGAAGGTAATAATAGTACGTTTTCGGTAGCAAGAAACGGAGCACGATAGTTTGCCGAAATGTATTCTACAGTTTCTTCTATTTCTCTGTTAGATGGTTTCCCAAAATAATTACCTCCTAAATCCAACTTACTGGCACTGCCTATTACAGATAAATTTGTTCTTCCTATACTAAACGTTTCTTCGTGATAAAGGCAAAAATAGTTATCGAAAATAGAGTTGGTTGACAAGGATGGTTTTGCATTAGATTCATACAAATTATAGGTTAAATACAATGGAGATGTGAATATACCATTTCGCGTTCTGCCAGTATATGTGTTTCTAGTTACAACATTCCGGTTAAAGTTTATTGTGAGCAAATCAGTGGTAATATTACTAAAGAGAATGCTTGACGAATTATTGCTGAATGTATTGTCTGATATATTGAAAGAAACTTTTTTCTCCGTAAGCAGGTTATCTAGCTCTTTTATTTCTATCGAAGCACCTTCGTAATTAGAATTTTTTATTACACTATGGGTAATTGATACGTTTTTTCTAGACCACCTAAACTCAAAACTAAATGGTTTTTTTATGTACTTAAACCTGGCGAAGTCAACTAAAACGTCCTTGTTGCTATTTACTCCACTAATAACAAAACCATTACCTGGTTGGTATGGGTCTTCACTAAAAAAGTTAACAAGGCTATGCTTCTGTCCTTGAATATGTAGGCCCCCATCTACACGTATTGTTGCATTTTTTTTAAAGATGAGAGTGGCTTCTGAGTTTATTGTTAAAATAGCTTCTTCTTTTACATAACACGTTCCAGTAACCTTGTAAATTCCTGGTTCAAGGGTTTGACTTTCTTCAATATACGTCGGAAAATTCTTAAAATTTTGGGCAGTTGCTTGCACTGCAATTAGGCAAAGCCAGAAAGCGAAGAGTCTATTAATAGTGCGATATGAATATTGGCTATATGTCAATTCACAGTTAGTGTAAGATTAGGTATTACTATTTCTGTCCCCCTAGAAGAAAGCGTTCTTATGCTGTTAAATATAATAAGATCTCCTGGCTTTATCTTTTCTAATGAATTACGAACGTCATTATTTAGTGAAGCTCCAACATTTTTTATTTTGACTGCAACCGTATTAGTGCTGCTCGAAATTACCAAAAAATCAAAATCTGCAATATATACTTGTTCTTCAATAAGGTATTCATCCGTTTTTATAAGTATATCTTCAAACTTTTTAGCATCCTCAACAGAAACTTTAGATCCACTTTCAAATTTATTAATACTTGGCGTAGGAGGAAGTAGTTCACGCACTACAAATGATTTTTCAGCTATTTTTATCTTACCATAAGGTTTTTGTATAAATATTTTTATCTGTACAATTCCTTTTTTAAAAACGCGTGCATAAAAAATATTCCCTTTACGAATTACCGTACCATCATTTATTTCTGCGAATAAATCGTCACCTTCATCAAATTCTGAGGTTTTAATGCTCAAAGGATTATCAATACCGATGTATAGGGTAGATAAACGCGTGTTTTCAAGAATTGCATCCGCGTCTATCACGGTAATCAACTTATTAGAGGTTTTCAAATCACTTGAAAATACAAATTCGTATTTTCCTTTTTTATCTGGGAAGTAAATAAACTTACCAGATTTATTTAGGCTAAAATATTCTGTTCCTTTGTCTGATTTTACGTTTATTGAAACTTTTTTGAGGTTAGAACTGTCAAATGAAATATCGAACTTTATGGGTTGGCCAATAATATGAACAGAATCTGTAAGTGATTCTACAAAGAATTGTGTGAAACGATTATTTTGCTCCTTTAAATCTTCTTTTCTCGAATATTTTATAGGATCAAGTGTCTCAAAGAATTCTTCTATGGAGCTTGATCCAAAGTAGTTACCTATGTCTTCATTGTCGGTAAACTTTAATCCTTCTATCGGCAAATTTGAGATGTTTTGTTCTAAAACTTGTTGCATTATATTATCCGATACAAATACTTTAATTCTTTCTATTCTACTAGCAAATTGCGTAAGATTAAGTACAGAAATATTTAGCGGGGCTCTTTTAAAATAGTATTTTTCGGCCTCTACTAAATGTCCTTCGCTACTCATTATATAGTCATCTAGTGGCAGAAGTTCGTTTACATAAGCAAAATCTTTAGCCGACAAGTATTTGGCAATTGAGCGTTTATAAGCATTAAGCTTTCTAAATAAGCTGTCCGCTCTATTTTCGTCAATCATAAACGAATTACTTGTAGACTCTTCTCTTCCATTTTTATAATACCCAAATTCATCAAATTTGTCTATTTGAAGTATATTCTTTTTGAGTTCATTAATGTAATTTACCGTGTTTTTGCTAAGGTTTTCAACTTCAATTAAACTTTCGCGAGTTTCTTCAAAAAGAGCTTCGTCGCTTTTTAGTAAACGTAAAAAATTAATAGATTTATCAGAATTTTGTTGCCCATAGTTTAAAGTAATCATTTCCATTGTTTTTATGGAGTGAAACGTGGAGTCTAGAAAATCTGATTGCACGAATGAAAAAAGAAGTATAAGAAAGATGAGGTAAAACAAGTTTACCGCCTTCTGCCTTAAAGGATTATCTCCACCTAGTTTTTTGCTCGACACCTAAAAAGTATTAGCTTGTTTTACGATTGTAATTGAAAGATTCAAAACCTTGAAGTTTGGTATTTGCATTAGTGAGTTTATCTCTTAGACTATCTAATTCTTGTTGATACTTCATTGTACTTTCAGATATTATCTCATAATTCTTACTCATATCGTCGACTGTATTCGTTAATTTACGTGTAGCAGAGTTTAGTTCGGTAACGGAAGCATTTAATGAGATAATAGTGTTCATTATTTGCTCAATTTGTTGTTGCTGAGTACCTTCTGCAATATTTTGAGTTACTGGTGTTGCTGGGTTGCCTTCTTGGTCTAATTGTGGGAATACTTTTTCCCATTCGTAGTCTTTTTTTTCTGCCGACCAATCAAACGCGGAAATAAGAAATATTATAGATTCTATAAATATTCCTGCTACAAAAATTGCATTGGCGTATTTTAATCCTAAAAATTTGAACATTGCAGCAATTAGGATAATAGCAGCACCAACCCCATATGCCAAATTTAAATAGTTAAACTGTTTTTCTTGAGCCATTTTCTATTAATAATTACAAACCTAGTGCCAAGCATGGTTTAGTGCGTAATTTTCGGATAAAATTGCTATTTTTAAATGTAACGTATTTATTATTAGCGTATTAATGGAAAAGAGTATTTAAAAAAAAAGATTCCAATTTATTTAAAATTGGAATCTTTTCTCTTTATTGGAATGTATTCCAATTTGTAGATTAGCTATGAAAAGGGTATTCGTAACTGCTAGCAGCTACAAATGTTTCCTTAATAGTTCGCATAGATGTCCAACGCATTAAGTTGATTGGTGCACCTGCTTTGTCATTTGTTCCACTGCCACGAGCACCACCAAATGGTTGCTGTCCAACAACTGCACCGGTAGGCTTATCGTTTATATAGAAGTTACCTGCAGCATTTTGAAGTGTGTGCAATGCTAGGTTTATATCATTTCTGTCTTGAGCAAAAATGGATCCTGTAAGGGCATATTCCGATGTCTCGTCAAGAAGCTTCATTGTTTCTAAAAACTTATCATCCTCATAAACATAAATGGTTAATACGGGCCCAAATAATTCTTCGCACATTGTGGTATATTTTGGGTTGCTTGTTTCTATAATAGTAGGTCTAACAAAATAACCTTCGCTATCATCATATGTTCCTCCTGCAATTATTTCAGCATCACCGGCTGCAGCAACGTCGTCAATATATTTACTTAATTTGGTATACGATTTTTTATCAATAACTGCATTTATAAAGTTACTAAAGTCTTCTGTAGTACCCATTTTCAACTTATTGGTATTTTCTACCAACATCGGTTTAAGCTCTGCCCACATGCTCTTTGGTATATAAGCTCTACTTGCCGCACTGCATTTTTGTCCTTGGAACTCAAATGATCCACGTACCAAAGCAGTGTTCACTTGTTTTACGTTAGCACTTTTGTGCACCATTATAAAGTCTTT
>Ga0102814_10001194_pt1 | contig 18538 bp, 20 predicted proteins | sample ColrivemetaGS741_FD_79112 | JGI IMG/M metagenome (GOLD analysis project Ga0102814, IMG submission 79112) | Estuarine microbial communities from the Columbia River estuary - Flood tide ETM metaG S.741 | ecosystem: Environmental > Aquatic > Marine > Intertidal zone > Estuary | place: USA... | reverse complement strand
GAACCATACAAATATGATAAATTGAATCTTGTTTCTAATGATTCAGAACCGAGTTTAGTTAAAGAAGACTTTGTTGCATTTATTGATGAAAAAGTTAAAAGTAAAAAAACATTTAGTAATGTCGATGATAAAGAAAAAAATAAAAAAATACCAATGATGGAATATATCGGTCAATACTTAGGAACATATTTAATTGCTCAAAATGAAGAAGGTTTATTTTTGATAGATCAACACGCAGCAGCTGAAAGAATTAGATATGAGAATTATTATAAAGCTATGAGTACAATTGATATAATAAATCAAGAATTAATCATACCGATAACTCTTGATTTATCCAATAATGAAGTTATCGCATTAACTGATAAAATGTCGAAATTGGAACCACTTGGTGTTAAAGCAATCATTAATAAATACAATGGAATTGATATTACACATGTACCAACATGGTTCAACGAAGGATTTGAAAGAATTTATACTGAGGAAATTATTAAGTATATTTTAGATGGGAAAGATGTAACTCTAGGAGATATTAGAGATTCTTTAGCAAAAAACTTATCTTGTAAACATTCAATTAAAGCAAATAAATACATAAATCTTAATGAAATCAACAAATTGTTATTTGATTTAGAACGCTGTGATAACCCATATACTTGTCCACATGGAAGACCAGTTATAATCAAATTCACTCAAAACGATGTTGAAAAAATGTTTAAAAGGGTGATGTAGATGATTGTCGTTATTGTTGGTCCAACAGGAATAGGTAAAACAAAATTATCTATTGAATTAGCAAAACATTATAATACTGAAATAATTTCAGGAGATAGTGTTCAAGTTTACAAAGGACTAGATATTGGAAGTGGAAAAGTAACAAAAGATGAACAACAAGGGATCAAACATCATTTAATAGATATTTTAGACCCTTCTGAGTCATTTAGTGTTGCTTTATATCAAAAACTTGTTAGAGATAAAATTGAAGAGTTTACTAACAAATCAAAAACACCTCTTATTGTTGGTGGAACCGGGTTATATATTAAAAGTGTTCTATTTGATTACAATTTTAAAGATACAAAAAGAGATGAAAGTAAATTGAGTATTTATAATGATTTTAGCAATGAAGAATTACATAAAGTCTTAGAGCAAAAAGATTTATTAAGCGCAAATAATATTCATAAAAATAATAGAAAAAGAGTTCTTCAAGCTCTCAACAGAGCTGATGAAAATAAAATGTCTGAGAATATAAGTAAAGATGTTCCGCTATATGATTTTAAAATAATTGGATTGACTTTAGAGCGAGAAAAACTTTATGAAATAATTAATAAACGAGTTGACAAAATGTTAGAAGATGGTTTAATTAATGAAGTTAAAAATCTTTATGACAAAGGGATAAATTCTTATAGTTTATCAGCTATTGGATATAAAGAATTAATTAAATATTTTAATGATGAATGGACTTTAGAAGAAGCAATTGATAAAATTAAACAACATTCACGTAATCTAGCAAAAAAACAGTTTACCTTTTTTAACAATCAATTTGATGTTAATTGGATAACTGTAGATCTAAATGATTTCTCAAATACAGTTAATGATGCATTACAAATATTGAAATAAGTTGGTGGAGACATGTTATTAGAATTTCTGACAGCCCTAGGGTTTGTTTTTATTGCTGAAATGGGGGATAAAACACAAATTTTAGCAATGGCATTTTCAACAAAATATAAAATTAAGTATGTGGTAATAGGGATAGCACTTGGTTCATTATTGAATCATTCTATTGCAGTTTTACTTGGGTATTCTTTAAATTCAGTTTTACCGTTAACACTACTAGCAAATATTGCAGGTTTTGCATTTATCATTTTTGGACTTTGGAGTTTAAAAATGAGTGATGATGAAGATACTGTTAGAACATCAAAATACGGTCCAATAATCACAGTATCATTAGCATTCTTTATCGGTGAACTAGGAGATAAAACGCAGTTGACGGCGATAGCACTATCTTCAGAAGCTACTTATCCTATATTTATTTTACTAGGCACAGTATCTGCTATGGTAATTGCAGGATTATTAGGGATATTTGTTGGTCGTAAACTAGGTAGTAAAGTACCTGAATTTTATATTAAATTTGGAGCTGGAATTATATTCTTTATGTTTGGTTTTATAAAATTATTTAATAATATGCCAGACAGATACCTTACTCCAATGTTCTATATACCTTTTGTTGCATTGGTATTTGTAATGGGTTATATGATATTAAAGCCCACATTATTACTACGAAAACATGGGTTACAAACTCCATATCAAAGAACTGCAGAAAACCTAAAAAGGTTTTACAGTAAGATGGAAATAAAACTTGAAGATTTATGTCTAGGATTAAGCAATTGTGGGAAGTGTGATATCAATACTTGCATTGTCGCAATCACTAAAAAAATTATTAGAGATGCTTCAAACAATCAAGAAACTGATAAATTTGTTGAAAAAGCATTACTTATTAAAAATTATGATAAAAATAAGGCATATGACTGTTTGAAATTAACTGTAGAGTTTCTCAAAGAAGATCCTAACAATGTTTTATATAAATCGATTCATGAAGTTAGAAAGAATTTTGAAAGAATCTTATTTGGGATTCAGATAGAAGTTTTTGATAGTTATGATAATTACTTGATAGAATTAAGTAAAATAGATAAAAACGCTTATAAAAGGATAGTTTAACTATCTTTTTTTTGTTATAATAATTTTAGATAAATAAATTGTAGATGAGGTGCAGTAAATGGGAAAATCACCAAGAGATATTTTTTCAGATGTATTTATTGTAGTTGCTAGACCTATAATTAACATTTTAATGAGAAAAGAACTTAAAGTTACTCATAGCGGATTAGTCATAAAGAAGAAGCAAGAACCTTTTATTTTGGTTTCAAATCACTTTAATACATGGGATAGCTTTGTTGTAATGAAAAATGTTAAAACAAAAATCAGATTTGTAGCAACAGAGATGGCATTTTTAGATTGGTCTAAAAAGATAGGTATGCAGCATCTTGCAAGGGCAATCAAAAAAAGAGTAGGAAAATCAGATTATCAAGCTACAAAAGCAATCTTTGACTTTTTAAAACAAGGATACTCAATTGGTTTATTCCCTGAGGGTGACAATACTTTTTACGGAGAAACATTGGATATTTACCAATCAACAGGTAGACTTTTAAAAAAAGCTAATGTTGATGTAATCTTAATCAAACAACAAGGTGGGTACATATCACAACCAAGATGGGCTGATTACTTTGCAAAAAACGGGGTTGTTCACACACATACTGAGTTTCTAATTAAAAAAGAAGAATTAGAAAGTTTAACAGCTGAAGAAATCAACAAAAAAGTCGAGACTGCACTATATAATAATGATTATGATTTCCAAAGAGAAAAAATGATTCCTTTTATCCGAAAAAATAGAGCCGAAGGGATAGAGAGATTAATATACTATTGTAATAAATGTGGTAGTGTTATGTCTGTCTTTGGAAAAGGTGATGATATTTTTTGTTCTAAATGTGGTAAAATTGGTCATATAAATGAATATGAGTTTATTGAAGGAAACAAACATGATAACCTTGTCGATTATAATAAAGAACAATATTCTAATATTGAAAAAGTAATCAAATCAGATTTTGTTTTACTGGCAACATTGAACATTGTTGACTCAAAAAGACTTAAAAACAAAAAAGTAGGTTCATTTAAAATTCGATATAAAAACAAAACATTAACTATGAAGAACAGAATCAAAAAAATCGAATTTGACATAACAAAAATAAAACATCAAGTAAATACAATGAGACATAGTTTTAGTTTTGATTATGAAGGTATAACTTATAATTTAACTGATATTAGAAATCAATTTGTTTTATATGAAATATGTAGATATATAAATGGAAGTTATAAGGAGTGATGATATGAAATATAATATAAAAATGGGGTTAGGTATAAGATACTTATTTTTTGGAATGTCTTTATATTTCTTAGGAGTAATTGTGTTTCTTGCATTAGAAGGAGAAGGGATTGCCATATTTTCTCTTGTATTGGTATTAATGTTCATCCTCTCAATAGCAGTAGTTGCATATTATAAACTTGAAGATGATCATATATATATGAGAGTAAGTTTCTTTTATAAAAGGATTAAGTATGATGATATAGTAGAAGTGCGAAAGCAAAAAAGAACGAAAAAATCAACATTTGCACTTTCTTCAGATAGAATAGTTATTAAGCTAGGTAACAGAAAATTTATAAGTGAATACGATATCTCTCCAAAAGACATCGAAGAAGTATTTGATGAATTAAAAAGAAGATGTAGAAACTTAAAAAAGGAAGATTAAAATGAAAAAATTACTGATTGTATTATTACTCATAGTCCTTTTATCAGGGTGTAAAAAGAAAGAAAAAGAAATTGAACCAATATCGTTCTCTTTTAATGGTGAAGTTTATACCTATTTATCAAAACTAGAAAATGGATATGATTTGTATCGAAGTGATAGTTCCGAGCTTGAATTATTGGATACAGAAGAAGTATTAGAAATATGGCATACATTAGATAATGATATATATTTTATAGCTGTCAATGAATCTAATCTTTCAGTTGAAAAAAATGGTTCCATGATAATAACATGCTCTAGAGATACAGAGATTTGCACAGGGTTTGAAAGCCCAGTTTTTAAAGACGATTTATTCGTTATTGCAGATAAATTTAAATAAGAAGAGAAATCTTCTTTTTTTTTACACTATTTTTTGTGATATAATTTTTTTGATAGGAGTGATAACATGAATAATAAATTTTATAGTAAGAAACAACCTGTTTGGGCTAAAAACGGTGTAGTTGCCTCTAGTGAAGGTCTAGCTAGCCAAGCAGGACTAGAAATTCTAAAAATGGGTGGAAATGCTATTGATGCAGCAGTTGCAACTGCAGCGGCACTAACAGTTGTAGAGCCAACAAGTAATGGTATTGGTAGTGATTGTTTCGCTTTGGTTTATTTTAATAACAAATTACATGGGTTAAACAGTTCAGGTTATTCTTCTAGAAATATTAGTATTGAAGAACTAAATAAACGAGGATTTGATAAAATGCCAGTTGGGGGAATTATCCCAATTACTATACCTGGAACTCCTAAAGGATGGGCAAAATTAATTGAAGAATTTGGTAACCTAAGCTTAGAAAAAGTATTGGCTCCAGCTGTTAAATTAGCTGAAGAAGGTTTTATTATAAGTGAGACAGTAGGATACTATTTTGAAAGAGCAATGAAGCTATATCAAGAGAGAAACAAAGGGGAAGAGTTTAAACACTTTTTTAACGTATTCACAAAAAATGGAGTAGGATATAAAGCAGGAGATTTATTTAAATCTAAATGGCATGCGGAAACTTTACGAAGTATTGGTGAAACCAATTCTGATAGCTTTTATAGTGGAGAAATTGCTGATAAAATAGTAGCTTTTATGGAAAAACATGATGGATTTATAGATCACCTAGATTTAGCTGAATATAAAGCAGAAATCGTTGAACCGATAAGCGTTAATTATAAAGGGTATGATGTATATGAGATACCACCAAATGGTCAGGGAATTACAGCCTTAATGGCTTTGAACTTAATGAAAGAATTCACGGTTGAAGAAGGAAATATTGATACGATACACAAGCAGATAGAAGCTACGAAAATAGCCTTTAGTGATACATTAAAATATGTTACTGACGAAAAATTTATGAAAATAAATAAGGAATTTTTAATTAGCGATGAATATGTAAAACTAAGAATAAATGACATAAAAGAAAATGCTGTTTTGCATCAACCTATTGAGTACCAAAAAGCTGGGACAGTTTACTTAGCAACTGCTGATAAAGATGGAAATATGGTCTCTTTTATCCAAAGCAACTATATGGGATTTGGTAGTGGAATAGTTATTGATGATACAGGAATAGCTATGCAAAATAGAGGGCATACTTTTAGCCTAGATAAAAATCACCACAATGTTCTAATGCCAAGAAAAAGGACTTATCATACAATCATTCCAGGTTTCTTAATGAAAGATAATAAGCCAGTTGGACCTTTTGGTGTTATGGGCGGGTTTATGCAACCTCAAGGACATTTACAAGTAGTAATGAATATTGTTGATTATAAGATGAATCCACAAGAAGCACTAGATGCTCCTAGATTTAGATGGGATAAAGAACTCAATGTGGCGTTAGAAAGTTCTTTTGATGATTACGTGATTGATAAGTTACTTGAAAAAGGTCATTCTATCAAGATTGAACTTAATCATGGAGGATTTGGAAGAGGACAAATCATTTTGAAAGAACGAAATGGATATCAAGTAGGTACTGAAACAAGATGTGATGGAACAATTTCATACTATTAAAAAAAAGCACAATATATGTGCTTTTTATTTTTCATACCCAGCAAAACCATTTTCTAATATAAAAATATCTTTGAAACCTTGTTTTATCATTTTTCGAGCAACTCTATTGCTTTTTCGACCGTTAGAACAATATAAATAAACAGATTGATCTCTTCTAAGTTTTGTGTATTTAGATGAAGCTTGTGAAACAGTAAAATTTCGAGCTCCTTTTATCTTATCTACCGCAAACTCAGATTTCTTTCGTACGTCTATTAATTGACCTTTACGCATATTCTTCTTAAACTCTTCACTGCGTAGTTTTCTTATCTTTGTAAAATCAAAATTTTTATTCCTTGTCATCAGTAAACCGATGGACACCCCAGCTACAATTGCAATTGCTATAGACCAAAAATTCATAGTACCACTCCTATCAGTTGAATTATAAGTTTTTCTTGATTTAATGTCAATCCCATATATAATAAATAATGATATATTTAATATATTAAGACAATATATAGACAAAGCACATTATATTTTATATAATATTAGCTATGATTAGGAGTGAATTAAAATGACAAGTTCAAATGATTTTAAAACAGGAATGACAATCCAAAGCGATGGTAACTTATGGTCTATCATCGAATTTCAACATGTAAAACCAGGAAAAGGTCCAGCGTTTGTTAGAAGCAAATTAAGAAACTTACGTACAAATGCAATATTAGATAAAACTTGGAGAGCTGGAGAAAAAATAGCGACAGCTCATATTGATAAGGATAAAATGGCTTACCTATACTCAATGGGAGACCAACATGTATTCATGAATAATGAAAGTTATGAACAAGTTGAAATTGATGCAAGTCAAATCAAACAACAATTAAATTTCATAATTGAAGGAATGGAAGTAAACGTTATAAGCTTCGAAGGTGAAATTTTAGGAGTAGATATTCCTGAAAAAGTTACATTATTAGTAACAGAAGCAGACCCTGCAGTAAAAGGTAACACAGCAACAAGTGCGACAAAAGATTGCATTGTTGAAACAGGATTTAAATTACAAGTACCTTTATTTGTAAACAGAGGCGACAAAGTCGTAATCAATACAAACACAGGTAAATATGATACAAGAGCTTAAAGGAGTGAAGTAAATTGGATTATGCCGCCAGGTACTTACTTAGTATTGGAGATGTACCACCAGTAATATTTGTTTTAATGATAGTATTATTAGCTGTTTCAAGCTTTTTTTCAATGAGTGAAACAGTATTTTCTAGCGTAAACATAATTAGATTAAAGAATTTCATAGAGGACGGAAAAAAAGGTAGTAAAAAAGCATTGTGGATAACAGATAATTTTGATTTGACGATATCAACAATACTAGTAGGGAACAACCTAGCAAACATCGCTTTAGCGACTGTTAGTGTTAGTGTTTTTTCTGATATCTTTACTAACAATCCGGCGTTAATAAACGTTATGAATACTTTTGTTATGACTACAATTATATTAATTTTTGGGGAAATTGTACCTAAAAGTTTCGCTAAAAACAACGCAGAAAAACTAGCATTATTGATAAGTGGTCTTCTATATTGGATAATCAAATTATTGAAACCTGTTACATGGATATTTATCAAAATCAAACAACTTATCGTTAGAGATAGCGGAGAACCGACTCTAAGTGTTACAGAAGACGAGTTAGAAACAATTATTGATACAATGGAAGAAGAAGGAAGCATCGATGAAGATTCAGCAGAAATGCTTCAAAGTGTTTTAGATCTTAATGACAAACAAGTATATGAGATAATGACACCTCGTGTTTCTATGATTAGTATAGATATAAATCAAGATCTTGAAAGTATAAAAGAATTGTTCTTTGAACACCAATATTCTCGATTACCAGTATTTGATAAATCAAGAGATAACGTAGTTGGAATTCTTCATGAAAGAGATTTATTTACAAGTATAATCAAAGGGGTAAAAGTGGATATCAAATCACTTATGAAAATACCAATGTTTGTATCTAAATCAATGAAAGTGGATACTTTAATCGAAACATTGCAAAGAGATAAAACACATATTGCCATAGTAAGTGGTGAATATGGAGGAACTAGTGGTATCGTAACAATGGAAGATGCCTTAGAAGAATTAGTTGGAGAAATTTACGATGAACATGATGAAGTAGAAGGAGATTTTATCCAACCGATAAAAGACAATAAATACGGAGTTAATGCCGAAATAGATCTTGATGATTTATTTGATGAATTAGGATTAGGTAATCCTCCCGTATCACATTATACAAATCTTGGAAGTTGGCTTTATGAAATATTCGAGGACATCCCTGAATTAGATGAAGCATATTCTTACATTCAAGAAGTTACTAACTATGATCACGAAGACGAGCAGCCGATTAGATTCTTACTTAAGTTTGTTGTAAAAGACATTAAAGGGAGAAGAATTAGTTATGTTCATTTATCAATTGAAGAAATTACTGATTAAAAGAGGATATTCCTCTTTTTATCTTGAAAGGTGGTTTTTATGGAAAGACTACAGAAAGTAATCGCTAATAGCGGTTATACATCAAGAAGAAAAGCTGAAGACTTAATCGTTGAAGGTAAAGTTAAAGTTAACGGAATTATCGTTAAAGAATTAGGAACTAAAGTAACCAATAAAGATGTTGTTGAAGTTAATGGCAAAGCTATCTCTAAGGTTGAAAAAGTATATTATGTGCTTTATAAACCAGAAGGATATGTTAGTACAACAAATGATGAGTTAGGTAGAAGACAAGTAACTGACTTAGTACCTGATTATATAAGAGTGTACCCTGTAGGTAGACTTGATTATGATACATCAGGTGTTTTGCTTTTAACTAATGATGGTGATTTTGCTAATACAATGGCGGGACCAGCACATGATATTGAAAAAGAATACCGTGTAAAAATGAAAGGATTCCTTCGTAAAGAAGAATCACAAAAATTATGCAGAGGTATTAAGATTGATAACTACGTAACTAAAAAAGCGTATATTAAAAATGTTGAATATAACAAAGATAATGAGACATCAATCGCAACGATAATAATATCTGAGGGTAAATATCATCAAGTTAAAAAAATGTTTGAAGCTGTTGGGCATCCTGTTCTTAAACTTAAACGCGAGAGATATGGTTGTGTCGATTTAAAAGGAATGAGTGTTGGGCAACATCGATTACTGAAACCTCATGAATTAAAGCAGTTAAGATTACAAGCAAAATAAACAATGAATAATAAAAAAAATATGTAAAAACGATGTTTTTTGTTATAATATAAAATGATTGAAAAGAGGTGGTATGGTTGAATTACATTCAAATAGCAATAGATGGCCCAGCGGGAGCCGGGAAAAGCACGATTGCAAAATTAATAGCTGATAAGCTTAACTATACACACATCGATACAGGATCGATGTATAGAGCGATAACTTTAAAAGCTATCATCTTAAACATTGATTTAGCTGATGAAAACTCTTATGGGTTTGTTGATGATACTACATTTAAATTTATCAATAATGAAATTTATATGGATGGTAAAAATGTATCTAGTGAAATAAGAGGAAATGATGTTTCAAACAATGTTTCTTTAGTATCAAGTCATCTTTATGTAAGAGAGAGACTTGTTAAAGCTCAATACGATATGGCACAAAATTTTAATATCGTAATGGATGGAAGAGATATTGGATATAATGTCTTGCCAGATGCAACATATAAGTTCTTTTTAACAGCTTCAATAGAAACTAGAGCTAAAAGAAGACATATGGATAATTTAAACAGAGGAATTAAGAGTGACGTTGAAAGATTACAAAAGGAAATAAAAAGAAGAGATCATTTAGATCAAACAAGAAAACATAGTCCTTTAAAACCTGCAGAAGATGCAGAAATTATAGATACAAGTGATCTTTCAATAGATCAAGTTGTAAATCTAATTACAGGAAAGATAAGAGAGGAATTTTAGAATGGAATTTGAAATTAAAAAAGTCAGAGTAAACACAGTAGTAGAAGGTACAATATTCGAAGTTAAGAAAGATGCTGTTTATGTTGATATTCAATCAATGTATGAAGCTGTTATATACAAACAACATCTTGGTCTTAAAAATGATGAATCGTGTTTAGACCACTATAAAAAAGATGATAAATTCGTAGCTAAAATTGCTAAAATTGATCATGAACACCAAATGATTTTACTAACAAGAAACGACATGATGAGACAAGAAAAAAGAATTCAATTTGATGAGTTTGCTAAAGCTAGTAGTTTTGAAGCCAAAGTTACAAAAGTTGTAAAAGGCGGACTATTATTAAGTTATAAAGGAATTGAAATGTTTATGCCTGGATCTCAAGTTGATATCGAAAGAGTTAACTTAGAAGATTTCCAAGATAAAAAATTAGAAGTAATCGTTATTGAGAATACACCACGTAAAGTTGTAGTTTCAAGAAGAAAAGTATTAGAGAAAAAAGTAAGAGAAGCTAAGAAAAAAGAATTAGAAACATTTAGTGTTGGACAAGTTATTGAAACAGAAATATCTACGGTAAATGATCGTGGTGCTAATGTTAAACTTGGTCACAATTATGGATTTATTCATATTTCTGAAATTTCTCATCACCATGTTAAAAAAGTAGCTGATTTCTTAGAAGTAGGTCAAAAAGTAACTGCTGAGATTTTAGAAATTGACAAACGTGGCGTTAAACTAAGTTTAAAAAAATTATTAAAAACACCTTGGCAATTATTTGTTGAAGATCATAAAGTTGGAGACAAAGTGAAAGGTAAAATAGTTAGAAAAATGGCTGACGCAATGCTTGTTGAAATCGCAAGAGATGTTGTTGGAATTATTAATAAAAAAGATTACTCTTGGGATCCTAATATAAATTATGCTGGAGAAGTAGAAGTTGATTCAGAAGTTGAATTGCAAATTATCAGCATGGATCCAAAGAAAAGAAGAATGAGTTTATCAAAAAAACATATGGAATATAATCCATGGAGTGATGTAACTGTTAGAGTTGGGGAAGCAGTAAGTGGACCTGTTGAAGAGTTACAAACTAGTGGAGCTTTAGTGAAAATTCAGGGAGTAAAAGCATTCTTACCTATCGGTGAAATAACTGACAGAAGAATTGGTGCAGTAAGCGAAGCACTAGCCCTTGAACAAGTAATTAATGCTGTTGTAACTAATGTTGATAAGAGATCTTGGCAAATGACTATTTCAATCAAGCAATTAACAGAAAGCAAAGAGAGAAAAGAATACGAAGATTACTTAAAAACAGAAGAAAAAGAGCAAAAACAAACTTTAGGAGATTTATTCGCGGATAAATTTAAAGATTTTAAATAGAAAGTAGTGGTACTATGTTACCAATCGTAGCTATTGTTGGAAGACCGAATGTCGGTAAATCAACATTATTCAATCGGATAATTGGATCACGTTTATCAATTACTGATGATCAACCAGGAATTACGAGAGATCGTATCTATGCAAAAAGTGAATGGTTGACAAGACAATTTAATGTAATAGACACTGGTGGTATCGACTTTGACGATGCCCCTTTTATCCATGAAATAAAATCACAAGCTGAAATTGCAATTGACGAAGCAGATTTAATTGTATTAGTTTGTGATATTAGAACTGGAATAACTGATGAAGATCAGTATATCGCAAGAATGTTATACAAAGCTAATAAACCAGTAGTACTTGCACTTAACAAGGCAGATGATGTAAATTTAACTGATACAATGTATGAATTTTATTCACTTGGTCTTGGAGATCCTATACCAGTAAGTTCACAACACGGTATTGGTGTTGGAGATTTATTAGATTCGATCGTTCATCGATTACCAAAAGTAGATACACCTGATTACGAGGAAGACCGTATTAAATTATGTTTAATCGGAAGACCAAATGTTGGGAAATCATCTCTAACAAACTCATTACTTGGTGAAGAACGTGTAATTGTATCAAAAATTGAAGGTACAACAAGAGATTCAATTGATAGTTTATTTACACATGATGATCAAGATTATGTAGTAATTGATACAGCTGGACTTCGTAAAAGAGGAAAAGTCTATGAAAACGCAGAAAAATATAGTGTTTTAAGAGCATTAAGTGCTATTGATCGAGCAGATGTTTGTCTTATTCTTATTGATGCTGAAACAGGAATCAGAGAACAAGATAAAAAAATTGCTGGTTACGCATTAGATGCAGGAAAAGCAATTATGATTGTAGTTAATAAATGGGATACAGTAGAAAAAAACACAAATACAATGATTAGATGGGAAAAAGAGATTAGATCTCATTTCCAATTTATTACATTTGCACCAATTGTATTTATCTCAGCATTAACAAAACAAAGAGTTAAAACGATCTTCCCTGCTATTAAAACAGCATATGAAAACTATTCAAGAAGAGTACAAACAAGCGTGTTAAATGATGTAGTAGTAGATGCAGTGTATATAAACCCTCCGAAACCACACAATGGAGACAAGGTAAAAGTATACTACGCAACACAAGTTGCATCAAAACCACCTACATTTGTATTATTTGTAAATGATGAACATGTTATGCACTTTAGTTATGAACGATATTTAAAAAACAGACTAAGAGAGTCATTCAATTTTGAAGGGACACCGATTAAAGTTGTCCTAAGAAAGCGTGATTAATATGAAAATAACTGTTGTTGGTGGTGGTTCTTGGGGACTTGCATTATCAAAAGTTCTTAGTGATAACTCACACGAAGTATTAGTTTATGATATCAATGAAAAAATTGTAAAAAAAATTAATGAAAAACACATATGTCTTCAATTAAATGAAGATATTCCTAAAGATATAAAAGCAACTAATAATATAAAGGATGCAATTGATCATTCTGAAGTATTATTATTTGTCGTACCAACAAAAGTTTTAAGACTTGCAATAGCTAGTTTTGTGCCACATTTATCATCACCAAAACTAATAATAAATGCTGCAAAAGGTATCGAACCAGAAACGTTCCTTAGAATGAGTGAAGTCTTTGAAGAAATGATCCCAAATGAATATTTAAAAGGGTTCGTTTCACTATCTGGACCAAGTCATGCAGAAGAAGTTATTAAAGGAATGATAACTGTAATTACAGCATCAAGTGAAAAAGAAGAAAACGCACTATTTGTTCAAGATTTATTTCACAATAGTGATTACTTTAGAGTATATTCATCAACAGATTTAAAAGGTGCTGAACTTGGTGGAGGATTAAAAAATATCTTCGCACTTGCTTCAGGACTAATTGCCGGAAAAGGACTAGGTGATAACGCTCGAGCAGCACTTATTACTAGAGGTCTTGTAGAAATGGGTAAAATTTATGAATCTTATGGTGCAAACCCTCAATCTTTAACAGGATTAACGGGAATTGGGGACTTAATTGTTACTTGTACCAGTGTTCACTCAAGAAATTTCCAAGCAGGCTATAAAATAGGTAACGGTAAGGATTTAGAGGAGACACTTGCTTCAATGACTATGGTCGTTGAAGGAATTAGAACTTGTGAAGCAGCATACAAGTATGGAAAAGCTCATAACCTTGAAATACCTATCATTGAAGCCATTTACGAGGTTTTATTTTGCAATTTAGATCCAGATAATGCATCAAAAAGATTACTTGGAAGAAACTTAAAATCAGAATAAAATTATCCCAACTTTATTAAAAAGGCAGTTATCAGTTTAGCCTAGCCATATACTCATACTGACCACATTTTTCATTAAAATGTGGTCTTTAATTTTTCAAAAGCTAAAATTCCTTGCAATAAAGCCGAGCAACTGGTATAATGAGGGTAGAAAAAAACAAATAGGAGGTAATTTTATGAATAAAACAGAATTAATCGCTAGAATTGCAGAAGTATCAGGATTAACTAAAAAAGATTCAGAAACTGCATTAAACTCTACGTTGGCTGCAGTACAAGAATCATTAGTTGCAGGGGAAAAAGTTGTTCTTACAGGATTCGGAACTTTCGAAGTTAGAGATCGTAAAGAAAGAGTTGGTCACAACCCTAGAACAAATGAAAAAATTAACATTCCTGCTCAAAAATCACCTGCATTCAAAGCTGGTAAAGTTTTAAAAGACGCAGTTAGATAATTTACTTTAAAAAATATAAAAAATATCGCATTATATGTGGTATTTTTTTTCGTTTTATGCTATTTTTTTTATGTATGCTTGTGGAGGTGTCTTATGGATTTAAATAAGTATTTAGAAATAGGAAATGGTTTAAGTGAAACAATCTTTTCAGCTGCACTTCAAAATGATGTGCGCTATATTATAAAATATCAAAAATCTGGAGGTAATATCGAGATTTTAGATGATAGAAATCAATCACTAATTCACCTTGCATGTCGTAATAAATCATTAGAGGCATTGAAAGTACTACTATATTTTGGATTGAGTCCCAATTTACAAGATAAATATAATGAAACACCATTACATATAGCAGCATTTATGGGCAACACTAAATTTATTGAACTTTTAATTAAAAATGGAGCAAATCCAAACATCATGAACTCATCTCAGCAAACACCACTTCACAAAGCAAGTTTTAAAGGAAGTGTACCTTCAATCAAAGTATTAATAGATAACAATGCTGATATATTTGCCGTTGATGAAAACTGTTCAACTGTTATTCAATTTGCTGTAAGATCAAAAAAAATCAAAGCTGTTAAGTACTTAGCAGAATCAGGTGCTATCATTAATAGTTTAGACCGAACAAAGCAGTCTACACTACACTATGCAGCGCTTTATTCAACTATTGATATCGTTAACTATCTAATTGGTTTAGGAGTTAATCCGTACTCAAAAGATCAATATCAATCAACACCAATGCACCTATCAGTGGAGCATCCACTAATTGAAATGACAGAGATATTTTTATTATTTGGTTTATCTAGTTACGACAAAGATAAATTCAATCAATCCCCATATGATGTAGCTGTTCAAAAAAGCAAGTTTGAAGCTATTGAACTATTTAATAAACTTAAAAACGATAAAAAATATCAATCTAAATTAAAAGCAAATGAACTAACATTTGCCATCGTAAGAAATGAATTCGATCGTGCAGTAAGTTTGGCACAAATCAAAGATGTTAATGAAAAGGATATATTTGGCAATACAGCTCTTTTTTATGCAATAATGAATAACGAGCCATATATTGTTGAAACCCTGCTTAAAAACGAAGCATCGGTAGATAATATTGATTTAAACAATGAAGATGCTATCTATTATGCTGTGTTAAATAGAAACATCGATATAATTGAGTTGATTTCTGAAAAAGTAACTGACTTTAATAAAAAGTTTGGTGGTTATACAGTATTAGAATATGCTTCAAAAATGAAAGAAACTAAAATTTATGATGTATTAAAAAAGTTCGCTAATTAGCGAACTTTTTTTATGTTAAATCAATAAACAATGGTAATAAACCAACGAAATTAAATGCTGCATGGCCAAATATTACTACCCAGATATTTTTATTAGATAACACATATACTATACTTAGTGCTACACCAGCTAAAGCATATGGGATAATATTAGCTATATCATCACCAATAACATGAATTAACCCAAATAATAATCCACTTGCAATGATAGGAACCACTACAGGTAATTTGTCCATTACTCCAAATAATCCTTTTCTAAATGTTAGTTCTTCGATGAATGGAGCTCCAATTAGTGTAATTAAAACTAGAATGACTTTTAAAGTAGTTGTACCATTCGCCATTTCTTCTAAAGCTGCTTGGTTTGCTCCAATATCAGTTTTATCTAAGTATGTCATAATTACATTTGCTAAGTAACTAGCAAGTATTAATGCCATAAATGCTGAAAATGCAAAGATAATGTGCAATAAAAGTTCTTTTTTAAAGTTTTGGAACTGGAATACTAAATATGTTTTTAAGTAGTATATAAAAGCTGTAGTAACTGCTAAATAAGTAATTAAAGTGATGATTGAAGTTGCCATGGTTTGTGCAGCAAGGTCATCAACAATTCCCGGATTACTTAATCCATAGATAATTGCAATTATTATTCCAAGTAGTTGTCCTAAAATATAAATTGCTAGTACCAAATAATTTGTATTTGATTCTTCCATAAATATTCACCTCTTCAACAAGGATTATATCATAAATAAATGTTTTTGTGATAATAAAGATTATTTGACATATATGCTTAATATTGGTATTATATGTTAGTCAATTATGAAATATATATATGACAAATAAAGTAACTAAAGAGGGTGTTTATTATGGCAAGAAAGTCTTTTGCAGTTATAGGTATGGGTCGCTTTGGACAAAGTGTTGTTGAAGAGCTTATACATCGCGAAGCTGATGTATTAGTAATTGATAAGAATCCTGATAGAATTGCACAAATGAGTAAAATCGCTACACATGCAGTTACACTTGATTCTACGGATACTGTTTCATTAAAAGAAGTAGGAATTCAAAGTATTGATCATGTTGTTGTTGCGATTGGGAAAGATTTACAATCTAGTATTCTAACTACTTTAGTTTTAAAAGAACTTGGTGTAGCAAGAGTAACGGTTAAAGTGCAAAACTCAGATCACTTAAAAATAGTAAAACAATTAGGAGCAGATGAAATTATTCAACCAGAACAACAATCTGGTAAAAGATTGGCAAGTAAGATAATTTCTAATAATGTCCTTGATTATATTGATTTAAATGATACTCATAGTTTTATTGTTGTTAATGCTACGAAGAAAATTATTAAATCATCGGTAATTAATTTAGACGTAAGAAACAAATTTAATATCAATATTGTTGCGATTAGAAGAAGTGGGGATATTCTTATTCCAACACCGACTAGCACAATAGTTGATGGAGACCAATTATTATTAATTGGAAGTAATATTGATTTAGAGAAATTTAATGCATGGTTAAGAAAATAAGCTCAAAAGGCTTATTTTTTTGTTATACTATAAGTAGGTGATATTATGAGAGAAATATTAGTAGCAACAAAGAATGAACATAAAACAATTGAATTTAAAAAAATGTTAGAACCACTTGGATATAAAGTATTAACTTTATTTGATTTTGATGAATTTCCAGAAATTATTGAAGACAAAGACACATTTAAAGGAAATGCACTTAAAAAAGCAGAAGAACTTTCTAAATATCTTAATAAAGATGTGATTGCAGATGACTCTGGTCTTGAAGTTTTTGCTTTAAATAACGATCCTGGTGTTTATTCTGCAAGATATGCTGGTGAATCATGCAGCTATGATGATAACAATAAATTATTACTTAAAAATATGAGTGGAGTCGCAAACAGAGAAGCAAGGTTTGTTACTACTATGTGTTTATATAGAATAGGAAAGGAACCAGTTTTCTTTGAGGACTATTTATATGGTGAAATCGCTCATAATTATAAAGGTGAGAATGGATTTGGATATGATCCGATATTTATAGTTAAAGATAGAGGGTTACATTTAGCTGAGATTTCACTATCTGAAAAGAATGAAATTTCCCATCGTGGGAAATGTCTTCAAAAACTTATTAGTTTTTTAAATCAATAGTGTTATAATTTAATTATAAGATTATATTTTGTAAGGAGGAGAAATTATGTCGTTAAAAGGTACAGAAACAGAAAAGAATTTATTAAAAGCTTTTGCTGGAGAATCTCAAGCGAGAAATCGTTATACAATGTTCTCTAAAATTGCTAAAAAAGAAGGTTATGAGCAAATATCTGAAATGTTTTTAGAAACTGCTGGTAACGAGTTCGAACATGCAAAGATATTCTTTAGACATCTTGAAGGTGGAGCTGTAGAAATTACTGCAACTTACCCTGCGGGTATCGAAGGAACAACTCCTGAAAATCTTGCTGCAAGTGCAGCTGGTGAACACGAAGAATGGGAAGAATTATACCCTGAATTCGCTAGAATAGCTGACGAAGAAGGATTTCCAAAAGTTGCTGCTTCATTTAGAATGATTGCAAAAATCGAAAAAGAACATGAAGAAAGATATCAAAAATTCTTTAAAAACATTAAAGAAGATATCGTCTTCAAAAAAGATGATGAGATTGCTTGGGTTTGCCGTAAATGTGGGCACATTCATTTTGGAAAAAGAGCACCGGGGTTATGCCCTGTTTGTTTACATCCAAAAGCATACTTTGAACAACAAAAAGTTAACTTCTAAAAGGGGCTATTTAGTCCCTTTTTTACTT
>Ga0102814_10001189_pt1 | contig 18574 bp, 14 predicted proteins | sample ColrivemetaGS741_FD_79112 | JGI IMG/M metagenome (GOLD analysis project Ga0102814, IMG submission 79112) | Estuarine microbial communities from the Columbia River estuary - Flood tide ETM metaG S.741 | ecosystem: Environmental > Aquatic > Marine > Intertidal zone > Estuary | place: USA... | reverse complement strand
TTGAGTATTGCCATTTACCAAATCTTAATAAGATATAAGCAAATATTATTACCAAAGAAAGTAAGATTGCCAACATCGAAGATGAGATTAATTCCTTAGAAACCGAAGCAGATACACTTCTAGATTCCAAGATTTCAAATCCACCTAATTTTGCTTTACAACTATTTAAACCTTCTTTTAATTTTTCATTTACTTTTTCATTACCATTTTCATCAGCTAATAAAAAGTTAGTAGTGATCTCTAAGTAATAATTATTCGTTTTTGTTTTTAATTCAATGGAAGCTTTTTTACCATTATCAACAAAAACTTTACCTAAACTCTTACGAACGAATTCAATTTCACCTTCAACAGATTTCTCAAATTTAACACCGTAAGTTCTACCACCAGAAAATTCAACACTTGGATTTAACTGACGACCAACTAATGCAACGACACTTAAAATGATAAGAACCGCAGAAACCATGTAGAACTTCTTACGTTTACCAACGAAATCAATATTGAAGTTTTTAAATGCATTCTTAGTGATTTTTGACTCAAAGTTGATTGGCTTACCTTTTTTCATCCACCAGTTAATAGACAAACGTGTAATAACTAAAGCAGCAAATACAGAAGTAAAAATACCGATGATTAAAGTTGTAGCAAAAGACTCAATAGGTCCTGAACCAAAAGCTTTCAATACAACAGCAGTAAGCATTGTTGTAACATTCGCATCAATAATTGAAGACAATGCTTTTTGGAAACCAGTATCAATTGCAGACTGAAGGTCCTTACCAGCAGCTTGTTCCTCTCTAATTCTTTCGAAGATTAAGACATTCGCATCAACCGCCATACCAATAGTAAGTACGATACCAGCGATACCAGCTAAAGTTAATACTGCACCAAACGATGCAAGTGAACCAAAGATGAATAATATATTAGCGAATAAAGCAATATCAGCAACGATACCAGCTTTACCATAATAGAATATCATATAGACAAACACCAATAACAATGCAAAACCAAATGAAATTAGTCCAGCAGATGAATTTTCAGCACCAATAGTAGGTCCAACTTTAGTTTGCTCTTTAATTACACATGGCGCTGGCAAAGCCCCACCATTAAGTAATCCTGCCAAATCTTTTGCTTCATTGATAGAGAACGATCCAGAAATTTGCGTTCTACCACCAGTAATTGCTTCATTAACATTAGGTGCGCTATAAACAACGTTGTCCATAGAAATTGCAATAACACGACCAACATTATCTTGAGTCATTTGTGCCCAATTGTCACCACCTTCTTCAGTCATTTCAAGGTCAACAGTAATTGTACCTTCATTTTGATCGTAACCAGTAGAAGCTGTTTTGATATCCTTTCCACCTACACGTGCCTTTCCATTTTCTGGAACTCTCACTGCATAAAGAATAAATCCTAGTTCCTTTGTTTCAGTATTTACTGTTTCTAAATCCGCAGACCACATAAATTTGATGTCTTCTGGAAAAAGAGAAACGATGTCTTTTCTATGTAACAACAAATCAACCGCACCTTTATCTTCAGAAGCGCAATAACCAATTCTAGATCCACCAATAGGTTTGATTAACTCACCTAAACCTTTACTTCCGTTTTTAACATTTAAATCTAACGATTCAGTTAAAGACAAGTTAGTATCGCCAGAATCTGCAGTTTCAACCACAGCACCTGTAGTATCAACTTCAACCTCATCAGAAACTTCCACCTCAGGAGATCTTGAAACTGAAGTTGCTGCTTGCCATTGACCACCAATTTCATTCAATTGATATGTTTCAAAGAACTGTAGATTTGCCGTTGATTGTAACTTCTCTGCAACCGTTGTTTCATCTTGAACACCTGGAAGTTCAATATACAATCTATTGTTAGTAGGGTCTTTTTGAATGTTAGGTTGTGCAACACCAAACTGATTGATACGACGGTTCATAATTTCTTCAACACCGTCCATTGAGCTAGACTCTCTTTCTTTTAAGAATGCTATAACCTCATCATCAGATGAGTTCATTCCAAGAACATCGATATCAGTAATAGCAAATAAACGCACTAACGGTGTGTTCTTATTAATTGCCTTATGTTTCTTTTGAAAAATATTAATGAAATCTCCACCTTCATTCCCGTATTCAGACATTGCTGCCTCATATACTTTTTTGAATTGGATGTCACGTGGATTTCTAGCATAACTCATAACAAGTTCTGGAATAGAAACTTCCAATGTTACACTCATCCCACCTACAAGGTCAAGACCAAAAGCTAAACTTCGTTTTTTAACATCTTTAAAAGTAGAACCGAAAATCGGGTATACTGGAGTCTCTGCTTTTTCTCTTAAAATTTGGTTAATGAAAGCAGCTTTCGCTAATTCATCCGCTTCAGGTTGAGAAAAGTCAACTGTTGTGTTGTTTGGTAAAAAACGAACCATATCACCGTCTTTCACATCAGATTTTAGAGCTTCAACTCTAGCAACTGCTTCTTTTTCCGCTTTATTTTCAACGGAGTTAGAAACCCATGTGAATGATAATTGATAAATACAAATTACGGTTAATAAAATTGTTAGAAACCAAAAAAATCCTTTATTACGCATTTCGTAAAATAGTTAAGTAATTAATAAGCCTGCAAATATAGCTTTTACCTTTGTTAAAGTCAATAGATTTAATAGGAAATGATACACGATAAATTTCAAACTCACACATCACTCCTTTACCTGTTGATTATCAGATAGTTTCTGAGAATTCAAGTATCTTTTTCGCGAAATTGTCCCACGAATTTTCTTTCTTTTTGATTTGAATTTCTTGAATCATTTTTGATTTCAAACCATTATTAAAATAGATCTTCAATGCATTTGAAATTTGATACCTATCAGGTTTAGGGACAATTAACCCTGTAACTTCATGCAAAACATTTTCTTTTAAACCGCCTACATCAGTTGCAATTACTGGTAAGTCAAAATGATCAGAAATTGCAGTAATACCACTTTGAGTGGCACTTTTATAAGGCAATACACAAACATCTGCAGCAGAAAAATAAAGTTTAACCTCTTCATCTGGGATGTAACGATTAAATAAATGAACTTTATCCTTTAAACCCTGATCATCAATTATTTCCTGATATTTATCAAAAGAACCATAAACCTCACCCGCTACTATTAAGTGGAAATCATCTGACAAGTCATCGATCGCCTCCAATAACAAGTCTAGTCCTTTGTAGTCTCTAATTATTCCAAAAAACAAAATGTATTTAAACTCCTGATTTAGCCCGAGTTGATTTAGGGCTATTTCTTTTTCTAACTTCTCACCAAATTGACTGTAAACCGGATGATTAAGTCTTAAGTATTTGGCATTAGGAACCAACGATAATAAATCTTTTAGTACTGAATCACTCATTACAACAAAACCATCATTGTGAGCTAAAAAACTTTTATTTGCTCTACGATCAAAAAATCGCTTCTCATGAGGGATAACATTATGAAGAATAGAGATTCTTTTCGTTGCTTTTTTTAAACGTTTTTGAACCCCTCCCATCGCAGGCCCAAAAAAGGTCATCCAATACTGACCAATATAAAGATCACAATTTGTCTCATTAATTTTCTTTGCTGTCGACCTATATGTATACGGATTTGTGCTATCAAGAGTTCTTAATGCTGGTATCTTATCTGCTTTATCTTCAGCGGTAACAAATTGAGAAGTCCCAGGAAAGAGAAAACCTGGATATTGTCGTTTAAAAGTAAAGGCGTTCACTTCATGTTCCTTTTCTAGTGAACGGTATAGCATTGCTCCAAATTGAGCTATTCCTCCACGATAAGGGTAAAATGCTGAAAGTAAACTAATTTTCATTTGTTACGAAGATACAATAATCAACTAAAAACAACCTATTCTTTCACTATCAATCTCACTCAAATCCAGCACTATTGTATGTATAGATTATCTCATGTCCATCAACAACTTCATTACTTGAAAATTGATAATGGTTATCAATGGAATGCTTGTAAATCAAACCAATATTTTTAGAGTACATTTCATACTTTCGAACGGTATCAATTAATGAAGTGAAATCAACCTGCTCAACAACCAAAGTAGAATCTATTTGATGCCCGTTAATAAGTGTATCTGAATGAATGTCTCTATAATAACAATCATAAACAGAACCATTATTATAAGCGTTTTCATTCCAGAACTTATTTAAAGTTGGAGCAAAGACTAATTTTATTCTTCGTTGATTTTCTTCTATTAACTCAGCCCTAACACCATCTATCAATCCAGTCCATGTATCTTTCAAAACCCAAGGATCGGATTCAAGCACTCTTTTGTACCGATAATATTCATTTGCTTCCCTTCCTTCATTATCAATATAAGTAGTACCCCAAACTGTTTTTAATTGATAATACAAAGTGTCGTGCTTAGCAAGAGCTTGATCATGAAGAATTTCTCGAACATCATAGATAACATAACGACCAGGAGTTAAACCAAAATATTCTTCATGAAAAACTGGTTTTGGTGACTTTTTACACGCAAAAAGAATTAATGAAAATGCAAATATTGTCAATAGTAGTTTGGCCATAGTGTTCATTTAGTACTTAAACGAATATAACGATAAATTGGTTGTCATTCATCAGGATTTATACCTAATTTTTCCATTTGACTTAATTTATCGCTCAACTCTCTACCTTCAAGACGTCTGCCATGATAATAATATTGCTCTCCAATTCTCTTCATATTCGTATCATAGGCTATGGCCCAACCATGTTTAACCCCATCTTTGTATCGATACAATATGCTTCGTTTTCCATTCGGATGAAATTCTTCCCAAGGCCCAACTTTTTTACCATTCTCATACATCCCTTTCATTTTTAATGTATTGGACATGAAGTACTCTTTATACTCTCCATGAAGAGCACCATTTTTGTACATCATTACTGCAGAAGGAACTTTTGATTTATCATTTAAATCTTCCGGAACATAATATATCACTTTTGCACCATCTAATGAGTCGTTTTTATAAGTCTCTTTGTTACTCAATCGTCCAGACGGACCAAAATTAGTCCAAATACTATCCTTTTTAAGATTTCGATAAATACCAAAACTCATTAAAGCTTGATTTTCATGATAATAGTATGCTTCTGATCTACCAGTAGTAACATCGTGATTAATAACCGCTTTCACCTTTGATGAAGGATAAAAATAAACGAATTTACCTACCGGTCTATCATTTTTAAACTGTCCTTTATACATGTAAACCTTCGAATCAGGATACGTCTTTTCCCAAGGACCTTGTTTCTTCCCTTTTGCATCCACTTGATTTATTTGTCCAAAACAAATCGACATAGAAAAAACAACGAATAAAGTATTAATCAATAATTTCATTTTGTATAATTTTCAATAACTCTTCTAGTCCAGAAACATTCAAATCAGCCTCTACCTCTATTGGTTCCTCAGACAATACCCTAATAGTTTTCATACCAAGATTCTTGCCAAAAAGAATGTCAGAATCAGTATCCCCTACCATTATTGATTTTTCAAAATCTACACTAGGGTACTCACTTTTTGCCATGAGCGCCATTACTGGTAAAGGCTTTCTATTATCTGGTAACTCATCTTTTAAATTTGAAGCAAAATAAACCTTTTCTATTCTTCCCCCTAATCTAACTACCGAATCACACATATAAGTATGAATTTCTTTTAAGTTACATTCGGTCATAATCTTCTTTCCAACCCCCTGTTGATTTGTAACAACAAAAGTCTGAGAAAAAATGTTTGACAATGAAGCGATACTTTCCACTGCTCCTTTACAAAAGTGAAAATCCTCCACTCTTGTAACATAACCATTAAATATTCGTTGATTTATCACACCATCTCTATCTAGAAAAAGTGACCATTCATTAGATACTCCCCAAGACTTAATCGACATTTACCTTAGTCTCAATTAAATAAACGTTTCTGTGAGAAGCATTTCTACCAACTAGTTCGGCTAAAAATCCCACTAAAAAGAATTGCGACCCTATTATCATCGCAGCAAGCGCAATGTAAAATTCAGTTCTATCAGCAATAAGCTTCGCTGTATGATCAATAAACAACTTATCGATCGCCATAAACAATGCAAGTCCAAAACCTATTATAAACATTAGAACACCTATTGCCCCAAAGAAATGCATTGGTTTTTTTCCAAATTTACCCATAAAGGCAACCGTCATGAGATCAAGCGGACCATTTAAAAATCTGTTTAACCCAAATTTAGTAGTACCGTATTTTCTAGCTTTATGCTGAACAACCTTTTCTCCTATTTTGGTGAAACCAGCATATTTTGCCAATGGCGGAATATATCGATGCATATCGCCATAGACTTCAATACTTTTAACTACAGCATTCTTATATGCTTTTAATCCACAATTAAAATCGTGCAACATAATACCAGTAATTCTGCGAGCAGCCCAATTGTATAGTTTAGTTGGAATCGTCTTTGTGATTGGATCATAGCGCTTCTTTTTCCAACCAGAAACTACATCATAATCACCCTCAACAATCATTTTATACAATTCTGGTATTTCATCAGGAGAATCTTGTAAATCGGCATCCATAGTAATAACCACTTGACCTTCAGCAGCTTCAAAACCTTTCTGCAATGCTGCAGACTTACCGTAATTACGTTGAAACTTAATTCCTTTCACTTCTAAAAAAGATGCGCCTAATTCCTCAATAACTCTCCAAGAATTATCTTTACTTCCATCATCAATAAATACAACTTCGTAGGAGAAGTTATTTTCATCCATTACTTTCTTAATCCAAGAATGCAATTCAGGAAGTGATTCATCCTCATTTAAAAGAGGGACAATTACTGATATGTTGTATTTAAAATCCAAACCGTTCTTTATTCATTTCCACAAATATACTGATTCCAAAATGTGATTTTCAATTCGAAGAGAATCATTTAGTTGCTTATTGCAATTTTATATCCTTTATTTTCAACAAAAAGAACATATAAGCCATCCGAAACAAACGAAACATCAACTGAGTTTATTCCTTCCATAAATTCACCTTCAATAATAATCTCACCGTTTAAATTGACTAATGAAAAATGTGTTTGAGCCATTATGCCACTAACCTTTAGTACGTTTTGTGCAGGATTAGGATAAATAGAAAATCTTGTTGTTAAATCTTCTACTGAAAGCTCATTAGCTTCCGCAATATAAAAATGATCAATTGCAGCTTCTGTAATATTAAAAGAAGGTCCAAAATCTGACACAAAGAAGGTGAACTGCATTGTAGCCGTTATCGTTATGTAATCTTGAATTCTTTTAGTAATTGAATACCATTGAAAAAAAGTTGAAGGATCATATCCGATTGTATCAATTAGAACCGATTCAATACCATTGTCTACAAAAACTTTCAATGTATCATCTGGAGGAGGCATTGGTCCATGTTCATTGTAGAAATAACGATCGAAATTCACAAAAGGATCGACATATGAAGTTAAATCCATTATTGGTGATTTCAATATACAAGTACCGTTATTTATTGGATTAGTGTCAGGATCGAGACTTGGTGCATTTCCTGTTACATAACAATATAAACCGCAATCGTCGCCATCAACCCCTGGATTTGAACCTGAAGACGTACCAAAAGGAATCCCTCTTTCAAACAATCCACTAGAAGCACTACCTGTCGAACTCCATCCAAAATCAAATTGAAAATCATCGTAAAAACCTTTACTCAAATGAATCGTTATTGAACCAGTCATATTATCGATAATAACATCCTCACAACTTGTTATATAGCCCCATTTACCTACACTAACAAGATATGACTCTTGATAATATAATGTGAAGTTTTCCTCCCCTATTCCATTTGAAACTCCATCATGAATTAGCAAATCAGCTTCTAACCGAATATCAGCTCCAATTATCGGTGTATTCGTTCCTTCTTCCAAGACGACAACATCGAATGCATATGGTGGAATAGGAACCAATGCAATATCTAGATTCACAACTGAAGCTTGTACTAAATTAACAGAAATTGTTTGAGGAAAATAACCAACTTTACTAAAGGTAACATTGTATGAACCCGCTGAAGCAATTCCTGTTTCATAATCACCCAAAAGAGATGTAAGTTCAGTTTGATCATCATTTTCAATCACAACTTCAACTTGACCAATGGCAAATGTTGTATTTGCATCTATAACATTTCCTTCTAAATAGCAGGCTTGAACATAATTTGGACTTAAAACAAACAGTCCCTCTGTTCTGTCAGAAGCAACAATTAACCCAGAAGGGAAAAATGGAAAAACACCCCAGCATCCATCATAACTAGTCGTTTGATCTGGATAGGTATCGTAATTCCCTACTTCAATTAAATTATTTGGTCTTGAAATATCATGAATTGTTACCCCATCAGAATAGTAACTAGTAACCAAGTAATTTTGATAAACATGTGTATTATGAGGTATCACACCCTTCCCTGGGGAACTTTGAACCCGATCAATTTCAATAATATTTGACGCATCAGAAATATCATAAGCGCCGATAAACCCACCCGACACTTCATCGGTTGTAAAGGCATAATGCCCATCTGACGTCCAAACATTGTGAGCAAAATTGGAAGGAGTAGTTTGAGTACCTAATAAAATTGGATTTGCGCGATTAGTTACATCTACAACACTCATCCAGCCTTCATAGATATGGCCTAAATATAACGTATCATTATCAGCAAAACCGTCATGCACATACCAATCATCAAAAACACCAACCTCTATCGGATTCATCGGATCTGTAAAAACATCTAAAATTATAACACCACCATTCCCCCTGTTTGCTCCAAAAATATAGCAATAACCAGATGAATCAATGTATAAATTATGAGCACTTTGCCACTCCATTCCAGTTGGACCAAAATAATATGAAGTAGTTAACGAATTAGAAGCAGGCAAAGGAGATAAATCAATGATCAACAAACCATTAAGTGCCTCAGTGGTAACATAAGCATAATCGCCAAATGTTTTTACATCCCTCCAAATACTTTCCATCCCTGGTTCAAAGAAAACTTCCGTAGGAATAGAAGGAGCAGATATATCAACCACACTCGTTCCTTTTGTTCCTCCAACAATGGCATATTCATTATCAAATTCATCAACATAACCCCTAATGTCATTTAGACCCTGATCATGAATCGTATTTAAATCCAAATGCCCTATTGAATCAATATTAAGTTGTGCAATCGAAAAATTACATACAACACAGACAGTAAGCAAGACAATAAATTGTTTCATAGACTAAAGTATTTTTTAAAGATACGGATGAAAGAATTAGTTACAAAATAAAAATTGCACCTAAAATAAAGACGATTATCACGACCAAATATTGCCAAAAATCAACGAAATATGGCTTGTATTTTTTAATTAGATCTTTCATGTTTAAAAAGGGGAAATTAACAAAAGAAATTGATTTACAATTTAATTCGAATTGCTACTTTTCTTTTAGGCTCGAATTTACTACTTTTGCACGTCATAAATACTTTAGCCATGGGAAAAGAATCTACAATTGAAACTACAACGAGCATTGATTTTGAAGCTTTTAAGCAATCAGTCTTAGCTGATTTTAAATTAGCAAATATTTCAAGAGAAACTTCGCTGTTGGGTCGAAGAGAAGTTCTTACTGGAAAAGCTAAATTTGGAATTTTTGGTGACGGAAAAGAATTAGCACAATTAGCATTGGCTAAACAATTTAAGAACGGAGACTTCAGATCAGGTTACTACAGAGACCAAACCCTAATGATGGCAATTGATCAACTAACTGTTCAACAATATTTTGCTGGCCTATACGCACACACAGACGTACAACAGGAACCGCAATCTGCTGGTCGACAAATGGGAGGTCACTATTCTACCCGAAACCTTGACGAGAATGGTGAATGGAAAGATTTAATGGCTCAAAAGAATAGTTCTGCAGATATTTCTCCTACGGCAGGGCAAATGCCACGACTTCTTGGACTTGCTCAAGCTTCAAAAGTATATCGTGAACACCCAACTCTTAAGGATTTAGAAGAATTTAAAAAATTCACAAACGGAGGAAATGAAGTTGCATTCGGTACAATTGGGGATGCTTCGACATCTGAAGGCCCTTTTTGGGAAACAATCAATGCTGCGGGAGTACTTCAAGTACCAATGGTTATGTCTATCTGGGATGATGGATACGGGATATCTGTACCTAGAGAATTTCAGACAACAAAAGGAAGTATTTCTGAGGCATTATCAGGAATGCAAAGAACAAAAGACAAAAAAGGATATGAAATATTTGTAACTAAAGGCTGGGATTACGCACATTTAGTTGAAACATATGAAAAAGCGGTCAAAATTGCTAGAGAAGAACAAGTACCCGTTTTAGTTCACGTAAAAGAAGTAAACCAACCGCAAGGACACTCTACGAGTGGGTCTCATGAGCGCTATAAAGACGAAGCAAGACTACAATGGGAATCAGATTTTGACTGCATTGCTAAGTTTAAAGAATGGATTCTTGCATTTGATGCTAACGGATTAAATATTGCCACTGCTGAAGAGCTTGAAGCAATTCAAAAGGAAGCAAAAAAAGAAGTGCGCGACATGAAAAATGCGGCATGGAAAGCATATACAGAGGATATTAAAAATGATTTAGCAAGTGCATTAAGTTATATTTCAGCACTAGGAAATGTAAGTGAAAATGGTGTGTTCATCAATAAATTAGGTGATGAATTAAAAAATGCAATGGAGCCAATCCGAAGAGACATTCTTGTTGCCGCTCGAAAAGCATTACGATTAGCACGTAATGAAAATAGCGCTGAAAAAACTGCACTTGGGAATTGGATTAAAAAAGTTGTTAGTGAAAACCACGAAACATACAGTTCATTTTTATATAGTGAAACAAGTGACTCTGTCCTTAACGTAAGTCCAATTGCACCGACTTATGATAATGAAGTAAAACTAGAAGATGGTAGAATCATCTTAAAAGACAATTATGAATACATTCTAAAGAACAGACCAGAGGTTTTAATCTTTGGTGAGGATGCCGGAAAAATTGGTGGTGTAAATCAAACGCTTGAAGGAATGCAAGACCAATTTGGAGAATTACGAGTATCTGATACTGGAATTAGAGAGTGCACAATCATTGGACAAGGAATTGGAATGGCAATGAGGGGACTCAGACCGATTGCAGAAATTCAATACTTGGACTATTTACTTTATGCTATTCAAGTACTTTCAGACGATTTATCAACTTTACAATACAGAACAAAAGGCGGTCAAAAAGCACCTTTAATTATCAGCACAAGAGGTCATCGATTGGAAGGAATCTGGCATAGTGGTTCACCAATGGGTATGATTATTAATAGTTTGAGAGGAATGCATGTTTGTGTACCAAGAAACATGACAAAAGCAGCAGGATTTTACAATACACTATTAGACGCAAGTGAACCAGCAGTTGTAATTGAACCTTTAAATGGGTACAGAACAAAAGAAAGAATGCCAACCAATATTGGACAATTCAAAGAAGCATTAGGCGTTCCTGAAATAGTTAAAGAAGGTACAGACATAACTCTTGTTTCTTATGGATCAACTTTTAACCTATGTGAGATTGCAGTGCAACAATTGTTAGAATTAGGAATTTCAGTTGAATTAATTGACGCCCAAACACTTCTTCCTTTTGATATTAATCACATGATTGTTAAATCAATCGAGAAAACAAATCGATTATTTATTGTGGATGAAGATGTTAGTTCTGGCGCAACTGCGTTCATGTTAGACAAGATTTTAGTAGAACAAAATGCATACGCATTTTTAGATTCCGCACCAGTTACATTAAGCGCTAAAGATCATAGACCTGCTTATGGTTCTGATGGCGATTATTTCTCGAAACCAAATATTGAGGACATTGTTGAAAAAGCATATGGAATAATGAATGAATTCGATCCGGAATCTTATCCTAGCATTTATTAAGTACAATTATCTTTAAATGTGATTTTAATCACATTTAAATCGTTTCAGAATAGTCAATTTTGTAAGAAATTGTTGTATTTATCGTATAACTAAAAAAGATACTTTATGAACTGGAATGAATATACTGGATTATTTGAAACAATATTAAACGCTAATAAGCCTGAAGCACCATATAAGGACGCTAACTATCTAGAATATGTTAAACTAAACAATTCAAGAAGTAATCGATGGAATAAAAGAGGTGAATTATCTGAAAACACGATTAATGTCTTAAAAGACATAAAACAGCAACAAAATTGGATTTTAATAACTGAACCGTGGTGTGGAGACTCTGCTCATATCGCACCATTTATTGCTAAAATGGCTGAACAATCTGAAAAAATCAGCTTTGAAATTCAATTAAGGGATAACGCTCCACATTTAATAGACAACTATCTTACAAATGGTGGTAAAGCAATTCCCAAACTGATTTTAAGGGACGATAACAACAATGACATCGCCGTATGGGGTCCTAGACCAAGTAAATGTCAGGAATTAGTTATGAAACAAAAGGAAGAGGACTTAACAACTGAAGAAAAGAAAGCTCAGCAGCAAGCTTGGTATAACCAAGATAAAGGTGTTGAGATTCAAAATGAAATCGTTGACTGCATTAAGCATTTAAGTCATTAAAGTGAAAGTCTTTTGTCAATTCAATATAGGCTCGAGAATAGTTTCCAGATGACTCACGAATTACAAACTCAGTTGATTTAAAGATTACTTCATTATTACCAAAAGATATGATTGATCGATTAAAACTACTTTCGATTTTCCCTTTGATATTTATTTGAGCTTGAATAAAAAGCCCTTCATTTTTAGCCTTTTCTGTCCAAATGGACAAATCTGAGAATGGAATTATTACCCAAAAAGACCCGGTAGGTGCCAGTATTTTTTTTACTTTTTTTAGTAGCGAATTTACAGGCAGAAAACTTTCATGACGTGCCTGGGCTTTTCGCGTTTCAAAATTTTGATTCGTCGTTTGAAAATAAGGCGGATTTGAAAAAATTAAATCAAATTCATCTTCCAAATTTAAATTAAGAAAATCATCCTTAACAACTTTAAGTCGATTCCCCCATTTTGATTTTTTAAAATTTTCAATTGATTCAATAACAGCTAAATCATCTACCTCAACACCAATAATATCTATTATATCATTCTTTTGTGCAATCATTAATGACAATACACCGGTACCCGATCCAATATCTAATCCTTTTGTTTTATTTAGTGAATCAATGAAGCTTCCTAAAATCATACTATCAGTCCCCACCTTCATGGCAGAATCCTTTTGTAAAATATCGAAATGTTTGAATTTAAAAATGGACATTACCCAAGATAAAGCTCAATCAAGCCATCAGGAGACTTAACATGTAGTTCTTTCTTTGAGCGATCTACCTTAAGCACTACACCATCAAGCAAAGGAATTAAGACCTCTTTTTCGCCATTCATAACTTGCAGCAATGGATTTACTTTAAAATCGATTACCTGCTCCATTATACCAACCTCACCATAAGCACTATCAACAACTTTAAAACCAACTATTTCATGATCATAAAAATTGATTCCTTTTAAAGGAGGTAGAATTTGATCTGGCAAGTAGATGTTTTTCCGCAAAATTTTCTTTGCAGTTACTTCATCCGTTACCCCCTCAAAGCGAACAGCAGCAAACCCTTTATTTTTGAGCTTTAGAGACTCAACAAAAAACGGTGTTAAATGATCATTTAAATCAATAAACACCGCGTCTAACGTTGCATAATCCTCTGGATTAGTAACGTCTAAAAACAGCGAAACTTCACCTTTAAATCCGTGAAGTTTCGCTACATATCCTAAATGAAAGCAATCTGCTTTTTTCATTAATGATTTTTGTTTGGGTTTAACCCAATATTACTCAGCTTTTGGCTCTTCGTTAGCTTCTTCAGCAGCAGGCGCCTCTGGAGTCTCCTCTACAGCTGGAGCTTCTTCAGTTGCAGCTTCTTCAGTTGCAGCTTCTTCAGCTACTGGAGCTTCTTCTTCAACAACAGGAGTATTTTTAGCTTCAATTGCTTTTGCTCTTGCAGCAGAAACCTCTGATTCAGCTTTAAGTCCATCAGCTTTTGCTTTTGCAGCAGCTTTCTCAACACCGTCAGTTTTAGAAGTAATTTTACCTTCTTTTTCTTCTAACCACTTCGCAAACTTCTCTTCAACTTGAGCTTCGTTTAAAGCACCTTTTTTGATTCCGTTGATTAAGTGATTTTTGTAAAGAACACCTTTATAAGAAAGAATAGCTCTCGCCGTATCTGTCATTTGTGCTCCATTTTGTAACCAACCTAAAGTTGAATCAAAATTCAATTCAATTGTAGCTGGATTTGTGTTTGGATTATAAGTCCCAACTTTTTCGATAAAACGACCATCTCTTGGTGCTCTTGCATCCGCGATTACGATGTGAAAAAATGCTTTTCCTTTTTTACCGTGTCTTTGCAATCTAATTTTAGTTGCCATAATGTTTTACAATTTGAGGTACGAAACCTCGATTTATATCTAATAAACTATTTGTCTTCTCGAGACAAGTGTGCAAAAATACAACAAAATTCAATAAATCAACCGATTCCCTTATTTTTTCATCAATAAAAATTCATAATTATTTTTCAGAGAAAATAAAACGATTCATAATTTGCCTTTAATTATTGTTGTATTTAACTTCATCCCCATTCTAAAACATGCATATGCGATTTATAATTCTAATACTTGTCTTTTTAATCATTTCAGTTCTTAATGTTCATTCTCAAATAAACAAATCGAGTTTAGATTTAAACGAGATAATGAAAGGGGACGAATTCATTGGTCATCAGCCTGAAAACATTCGATGGAGTGATGATAGTCAATTTTTATTTTTTGATTGGAATAGGCATAATAATGCGGGATCATCAACCTATGCATACAATCTTCAAACAAAACAGATCGATTCTGTAACTTTTGATTTTCAGATAAACAACATCACAAATAATGCTTCAATTATTAATCAAGAATGTTTTATTTTAAATGGCCAGTTGTATAAAAGAAATCTTAAAACTAGAAAAAATGAACTGGTATTTAGTCAAGAAAATTCAATCTATGGTTTAAGTTATGCAACCCTAGAAAAAAGTTATTATTTTCAATCCAACCAGGGTGTATATAGTTATAATCCGATTACAGGATCTATTCTTCAAATAGTTCAATTTACGAATGGAACAGCCCCAGTTGCTGATACTAAAAACTCCAACAACCATCTACACAATCAGGAGTTGGATCATTTCCAGTATTTGCAAGATCAAAAAAGGAAGGATGAATGGAAAAAAGAAGCTAAACAAGCTCCAGATAGATTAAAAACAATCTACACTGGAAAAATGAATGTTTCAAATATTCAAATATCAATGGATGGCAATTTCTTGACTTATCGATTAAACGATTATGGAAAAGATGAATTGACAGAAGTAATGCATTACATTTCGGAAAGCGGACATGCCTCTACAAAAAAAGCACGTTCAAAAGTTTCAAACAACGATCCTGACCATGAATTAATGGTTTACAATTTAAAAACAGACTCTAGCTATAAGGTAGATTTCTCAGTATTGAGTGAAATAAGAAAAAAACCAACATATTATTCTGAGTACGGTGATAACTCTAAAGAATTTGATGCTGATCGTAAAATAATAATGCATGAACTAGTCTACCCTTTATCAAATGGCAATCCTGTATTAGACATTCGAAGTTATGACAACAAAGATCGATGGATCGTTCAATTAAACTTAATCGATGGAGCACTAATTGAAATTGAAAGACAACATGACGAAGCATGGATTGGCGGTCCTGGTATATCAGGATGGAACATGGTTTCTGGAACACTAGATTATTTGAACGATGGTACAACAATTTATTTTCAATCGGAAAAAACTGGATACTCACACCTTTATACATATAACACTAAGACGAAACAAAAAACTCAAATAACTGAAGGATCTTGGGAGGTTTACAATGTGCAAAAATCAAATAAATCAAACATTCTATATGTCACTGCAAATAAAACACACCCTGGAGACAGAGGTCTCTATAAGTTAAATCTGTTAAACAATGAATTAACTGAAATTCTTGTAAAAGAAGGAGCTTATGATGCAATTGTATCTCCAAACGAAAAGAAAATTGGTTATTTATTTTCTACAAAAACAAGTCCTTGGGAATTATTTATTACAGACAATGTTAAAAATGCAACACCAACAAAAATCACAAATTCCTCGAGTGAAAAGTTTAAATCCTACAATTGGCATTCTCCTGAGGTAATTTCATTTAAAGCAAATGACGGCAAGGATGTTTACGCTAGAGTTTATGAACCAACTTCTGAAAGCAAAAATGGCGCAGCAGTAATATTTGTGCATGGTGCAGGCTACCTTCAAAATGCACATAACTATTGGAGTACTTATCATAGAGAATATATGTTCCATAATTTATTGCGTGACAATGGATTTACAGTTATTGATGTTGATTACAGAGCAAGCGAAGGATACGGTAGAGACCACCGAACTGGCATTTACCGACACATGGGAGGAAAAGATTTAAGTGATCAGATTGATGCTAAAAACCTATTAGTAAATAAATATGGCATTGATCCAAACCGAGTTGGGATTTACGGAGGATCCTATGGTGGTTTTATTACGCTAATGGCATTATTCACGCAACCAGAAGAGTTTAAATGCGGTGCAGCATTGAGATCAGTAACGGATTGGAATCACTACAATCATGAATATACAAGTAATATTCTAAATTACCCTGGAACGGATAGCCTTGCTTACTTTAAAAGTTCACCAATTAATTTCGCTCAAAATTTAAGTAAGCGATTATTAATCCTTCATGGTATGATTGATGATAATGTTCAGTTTCAGGATGTAGTTCGTCTTTCACAAAAATTAATTGAATTAAAAAAGAAGAACTGGGAACTAGCAGTTTTCCCTATTGAAAGTCACGGATTTAAAACGACAACTTCATGGATTGATGAATATTCAAGAATTTATAAGTTATTTTGTGAAGAATTAATTGATCAATAATGCTGTTAAAAGAATGTGAATCCAAAGCTGAAATGCTTAAAAATTATAAACTTTTATTAGAAGTTTATCCGAAATTGACACTTGAAGAATATTCTCAAGAATTAGATTTCATGCTACAAAACAATTATGGTCAAGTAGGTGTCTATCTAAATGATGAGTGCATCGGGCTATCTGGATATTGGATTGGTTCTAAATTATGGTGTGGGCGTTACTTGGAAGCTGATAATGTCGTAATTGCAGAAGCACACAGAAGCAAAGGAATCGGTAATTTAATTTTTGATTACTTGAAACAAAAAGCTCAAAAAGAAAAGTGTTCCATGGTCTCCTTAGATTCTTACACTACTAATTTTAAAGCGCATAAATTTTTCTATAACGAAGGTTTTGAACCTCGTGGTTTTCATTTTATTAACATATTGGATAAATCAAAAATAAGGTAGCAAAAGCAACTTAACAATTACAATCTTTCACCTTGTTGCATTTAGCGCAAACAACATAAATATTTTCAGCAAATTTAGGAGATACAACCTTTGATTCATTCTGAAATTGAATTGTTATAAGTTCATCGAATTGATCAATTTTTTGAATATCGATTATGTCATTCATCTTTAAATTAAGTTGACTCACATATTGCAAAAATGACTTAGAATCATCTTTAACAGCAACAAATCTTACCGATTTTCCTGCACTAATCTCCTTTAGCGTTTTTCTATAAGGCAAAGAAATTTCTCCCAATGCATTTGGTATTGCTTCTCCATGTGGGTCAAATGAAGGATATTCTAGAAAGGCATCTAATTTATTTATCAATTTAGCAGAATGAATGTGTTCCAACTCCTCTGCAACTTCATGCACTTCATCCCAGCTAAACCCTAATTTAGATTGCAAAAATGTCTCCCATAAACGATGCCGTCTAATAACCATCATACCAGCCAGCTTGCCTTCATTTGTAAGTGATATTTTACCATAGCGCTGGTAATTAACAAGCGATTTCTCGTTCAATTTTTTAACCATATCTGTTACTGAAGCCGGTTTAACATTTAAATGTTCGGCCAGTTTATTAACGCCAATTTCTGTCAAATAATCATCAAAAATGATTAATTCCACCAAAGCTTTTAAATAATTTTCTTCTGTAAATGATAACATCGAGGTAAAGCTAATAAAAAAATCAAACTTTATTTGTTTGATTAGTCTAACTTTTATAGTTTTGCTCCTTAAACGAAATTAATGCAAACAAATATTAAGCACTTTTTAATTGCTCTCGCATCATTATTGATTGCTAATTTATCCGTTTCTCAGAATTCAATTGAGGGAACTGTTCAGGCTGATAATGAACCTGTTTTATTTGCCAAAGTAAAATTGCTTGGTACAAATTTTCAGACATTAACAAATGACCAAGGAAAGTTCAGCTTTATAAATGTACCGTCAAAAAATTACATTATTGAAGTTTTTTCTCATGGTCATGATGTATTCACACAAAACATTCTAATTCCATGTAACCCTGTCATTATTGATCTAAAGCCAATACATAATGTACAAGAAAT
>Ga0102814_10001188_pt1 | contig 18587 bp, 20 predicted proteins | sample ColrivemetaGS741_FD_79112 | JGI IMG/M metagenome (GOLD analysis project Ga0102814, IMG submission 79112) | Estuarine microbial communities from the Columbia River estuary - Flood tide ETM metaG S.741 | ecosystem: Environmental > Aquatic > Marine > Intertidal zone > Estuary | place: USA... | reverse complement strand
GTGTATTTAATGGCAGTGGGCGGCGCGGCATATTTAGTGTCTAAGGCGATTAAAAAATCGACTGTGGTTGCCTTTCCTGAATTAGGTATGGAGGCCATTTACGAGTTTGATATTGAAGATATGCGGCAGCGTAGAAAAAACAGAGAAATTGAAGAACGTAACAGGATTAATCATCGTAGAGAAAAAGAAAAAGCAGATGTTGAAAGACACCGCTTACGAAATTTATTTAATAGTAAAACAAAAGCATTTGAGTTGCCATTTATTAAAGATGCCGACATTGATACAAAAGCTGCAATTCGCCGCGCAGGAACCCATGAATTATTATATTTCTTTATTAATGATATAACCAGAAAATTTATTGAAGATAATAAAATGACATATTCGGAATATCTTGATTATCTTGATGACCTAGAAGACGAGGCCGATTGATTTGTCAAAAACAAAAGGGTTTATTTATGTAGCTAGCCGTCACAAACATTTTTATGAAATGGGTCTATTGTCTGCAGAATCATTAAGAGATTTTTACCCTGACGCTAACATAACAATGTTTACACACAAAGCATGGGTTGACGACCGAGCCAAAATATTTTCAAATGTAGTAACTCATGTTCCGTATCATCGTCGTACTAAGATTTGGGCAATGTCGCATACTCCGTATGATCAGACATTTTACAATGATTGTGATAGTCTAATCTTACATCCAGATATTAAAAATGTCTTTGATTATTTAGATGATAGAGATATGTTTTTCTGTGAGAGCTTTTGGTATACAACTGGCGACTATCGTTGGTCATTTATTGACAAAGCACAAACAGTAAAGGTTCCGTATCATGGAGCAGTATGTTGCTATAATAAAAACGATTTAACTATAGATTTTATGAATACATGGTTTAAAAGATATAATGAACAACAGCAATATAACTGGCATGAAAAATGGGGCGATTTTGCCTACCAATCATGGCAATATTTTGACATGTTTACCCTTTGGGAAATGACATGCGGTCGTTTTGAAGAGTTCGAAAGGTTTAATAACTTAAATATAAAACTAGCACCTAAAAGATTTTGTACAACTATACACGATAAAGGCACTAAAGCAGAATACAGTAATAAGCCTCCTGTTGTTATGCAAATTGACAGACATACATATCAAGAACTAGCGAGCTGGAAAAGAATAAACAAAGGAATAAAGGATGAAAGAAGTCTCCCTAAAGAACTCGAGATTGGAAAAGATTCTCTCGGGTATAACTAAAAAAGTTTTCAATGACGAGGTTATTCCTGAATTAACTGCACGAGTACCACATATAAAATGCACAAAGATTCCAGCACTTCATCCAACAAGCCATGAATATTTTGATAAGGCAAAAAATGAGTTTGAAGTGCCAGTTTGGGGGTATCCTAGAGGTGTAAAGGGCCTTGGCACAGGTGAGTTTGAAGCAAGGCAAAGTCGTTACTTTTTTGATATAATTCATAAAGATATTACTAAAATAAAAAATTATCTCGGCGCACTCGACACTGCTCTTTGTATGTTTTATCCAGAAGATGGTTATATTGGCTGGCATCACAACGGCAACGCCGAGGGTTATAATATTCTATTTTCGTATAGCATCGACGGCGATGGCCGATTTGAATATTATGATTACAAGACTAAAAGCATTCAACAAATACAAGACAAGCCGGGATGGAATGTTAAGTGTGGGTACTATCCTTCTGATAAAAGAGAACCCGAACGAGTATATTGGCACGCGGCTGCTACTAAAAATCCAAGATTGTCAATAGCATTTATTATTAATAATCGAGACATGTGGATCAATATGATAGATGTAATAACCAAGGGTGATTATACTCCTGATGTTACTGAAAAACAAGGACCGCTTTCGGATTTAGAATGATAACCGATGCTTACACAATTGTAATAAGAGACAACCCTGCTTCGGAATATTACTATAATTATTGTGCGCCTAGTTGGAAAGAAATAGGTATCGAACTTAAAAGATTTGATGCAATAACTCCTGATCGTTTAAAATACGAAAAAGAATTAAAATTTTGCGAATATCTGCAAATGGAAAAATACATTAAAAAAGGTATTACTACCGCAGTAATAACCGAGACTGAAAAAGCATGTTGGTATAGTCATTATAAATTATGGCAAGATTGTATCTTGCATAATCGCCCATATCTAATTACTGAGCACGATGCATTGTTAGTACATCCTGAACGTTTTTGGACAGACAACAAACATGGAATTATATTTTATGATACTGGAGCAATGGGCAGTTATTGTATACAGCCGTGGTATGCCAAAATGCTAGTTGAACATTTATTTTATGATATCATCGAAGGCGGCCCCTATTCGTTAATTGGTTATTTTAATGACTGGGTACTTCGGCCAAAAGAAAGACACACATTAGTCAGACCTGATATATACCCGGAAAAAAGTAAATTTAAAATGTGTAGTAGGCAAGTTATGTCTAAAACCCACGGAAATACAATTATTCATTTTAGTGATATAATGGAAGGAAAAGAGAAATATAATTTCGGATCGCACAATTTCTTAATAATACCATGAACAAATATAAAATACCTTTAACTATAGACCGTGCTGTTATTGAAGTCAACGGTGGTTGCAACTATACATGTCAAATGTGTCCGCAAACAACTCCTGATGGCACTACCGGAGGCCGCGGCAAAGAATGGCTTAAGAAAATGAGCCTAAAAGATTTTGAACGTACAGTAGCAGAGTGTGCAGAACATGGTTTAAATGTTGTAAACTTAGAAGGATCTGGAGAACCTACTCTCAACAGAAACCTTCCTGAATATATTTCAATTGTAAAAAAATATGGAGCAAAAGCTTTCATATACACAAACGGATTTAATTTAAGGGGCAACTTTATGAGAGAGTGTGTCGACGCCGGACTTACTCTTGCACGTTTTAGTTGTATTGGATATAATAGAGACAAATATAAAGAATGGATGAACCGCGACGGCTTTGAATGGATCAAAGACAACGCTACTAAAATGAATGAATACATCAAAGAAACCAAGGCAGAATGTACAGTAGCATCATATCATTTAATTACAGATAATAATAATATAGACTACGAAGTAGAACATTATCAAAAAAACTTTATAGAACCTGTTGGTAGTTATGCGGAGATTTGGAAAATGCATAACTGGAGCGGGGTGTACGATCCTGCTTACAAACGTAAAGGTAAAAAGCGTACATGCGGCCGACCCTTTAGTCCTGATCTAACAGTAAGAGCAGGCGGCATTAACGGTACTAAATTAAGTGTTGCACCTTGCTGTCAAACATTAGGCAGAGATGCTGAAGCTGACTTAGGCTCAATAAACGGAAAAACAATTGAAGAAGTTTGGAACGGTGAGCGTTATACTTGGTTGCGTCAGATGCACGCAGAAGAAAGATTTAATGAAGTAAATTTTTGCAAAGATTGTGATTTTTTATATGATGACAACGAAGTGCTTGTTTGGAAAAATAACGAATTAGTCGATATGTATAAGATGAAAGGCACCAAATTCAATTTAGGTGATTTTAGATGAATAAAAGTAAAGTAGTAGCTGCCTTTCAATCGGCAAACACAGACAAGTGGAGTGTTCACGGTTATCAGCATATGTATGCAGAGGTATTAGAAGACAATTTTGATTCGTTGTTAGAAATAGGAGTGCTCACCGGAAGGTCTTTAGTAGCATGGAGACACTTATATCCTAAGGCTACTATTTGGGGTATAGACATTACAGATAAAAAATTTAAACCAGAATTGTTAGAGTACGCCGACCCACAAAACATTATAATACACGACAGCACCGACGTTGCAATACAAGAAAAGATTGACAGAACGTTTGATATAATTATCGATGACGGACACCATTTCTATAAAAATCAAATTAAAACATTTAACAACTTTAAAGATAAATTTAATAAAGTTTACGTCATCGAAGACATTCATTCTCATCGGGCAGTTATCTACAGACATTTGCAAGAAACAGGACTTGAATTTAAAGAATTCTCAAGTGAAGTCCGAGGTAAAATTTTAGATGCAGGGTTAATACAAACAGGCAGACGACATAATAATGGAGAAACAGTTATTGCAAATATATATGCTGTTGCTATCTTTAAGTAATATGCTTCCATTCGAAAGTTAGTATAGGTTTATTTGGTTCCGGCTCCAGAGACCTTTTTCTGATTAACTCTTTGATTTCATTGCTAATTCTTTTAGTATCATTCTTTGATTTTACTATATCGTTATCAAGGCGGTGAGTCGATTCGCGTGTTAAAATTATATCGCAGCCGTCTAATACTCTTTCGTTGCCATTATTTTCTAGCTGTTTAAAAAAATCTCTGTCGCCGTCTCTGACGCCAATAAGTTCTTCGTCATATCCTCCTACACTAAAGAAATGATCTCGATGAATCATGTAATCGTTTACAGAATTGTGCATATTATTTCCTTTGGCCAGCACATGAGCAATAAACTGATATCTTGTGTTTTTAGTTAATTGTTTTCTTTTGATATTAAAGATTGCTTCTTCGGGAGAGATAAAATTTCTGTCACTATCCAAAAGTATTGTCCAATTATTTGCAGTTTTGGACATAATTAGATTTCGACAGCCGTGAGAATTAAATCCGTAATCCTTTGTAACACGATATAGTTTTATCTTATCAGTAGGTTGTACAATATCTGTTATTGGATACACGTCGCTGCCATCGTCAACAATGATCAGTTCATCGACAAATGGGTGATGCTTGTCAATAAATATCAGTATATCTTCAGGGTTGTTGAAGTACGTAGTACCTAAGGTTAAATTAATGGACATATCAAAACTAATAATCAAAGGCAAACTTTCGAGTAGAGAAGTTAGAAAGCTTCGCAAAGACATGAATATTTATAGAGAAAAACTAGACAAAGCTTTAGTTACGAACGCTGAAGCAAATGGTGGTTATAACACAGATGCAAGAAAAACATTAGTGTTTTTTCCAAAAGAACACCAAACTCCTAATAGTTATAATTTATTACAATCAGTAGTAATGATGGATTATCAAGACATTCTTAAAGATGCTACCCTAACACAAATAGCAGAAATACAATTTGCCGTTTATAACAAAGGCGATTTCTTTAAAAAGCATAGAGATACAATTAACGTTAATATTAATGGAAGAGAACATGCTAGATTAATAACGATGTCAATTAATCTATCCGATCCGGCTGAGTACGAAGGCGGCGAGCTCGAAGTATACCACAACGGCAAAACTGTAACACTTGATAAAGATCCTGGAAGTTATATAATCTTTCCAGCAGTGTTAACACATCAAGCAAACGAAGTTACTAATGGAACAAGACAGGCTATTGTAACTTGGGTGCATGAAAGAGCAAAGATAGTTGAGAAGATAAACAGAGAGATTTTAGCAAATGAAAATAGATGAACAATTTCATTCCACGGGATATATGTTAATCGAAGATCCGATTAGTCCTGATATCGCAGCCATGATGCATTATTTTAATAAAATAATAAACCTAAACTTGGAAAAAGATTGGCGTAAAGAAGATGCGGAAATTATTGTTCCTGAAAAAGGCAAGTCGCCGCCAGCTACTATTAAGTATGCCTGGGCCCCAATCGAAGCACTTTTATTGTATTTTAAACCTTTCTATCAAAATTGGTCCGGCAAAGAATTAGTGCCATCATACAGCTTTACGCGAAAATATTACAGAGGAAACCATCTTGGCAGGCATTCCGATAGACCTAGTTGTCAGTATTCAATGACGATCAACATCGGATCAAGTGATGACAGTAAGCCATGGCATTTCTTTTGTGAGCCTAAAGCAACTGGAGTGCAATCGCAAATATCTCAACCTTTATATCAACCGATCATATATAAAGGTGAGGAAGTTGATCATTGGCGCGACACTTTAAAGAAAGAATATAGTACACATGTATTTTTGCATTATGTAGACCGTCACGATCCTGCATATAAAGAATTTTGGTACGACAAACGGCGATTTGTAGGTTGACAACGTACTAATTTCTGTTAAAATAAAGTAATTAATGTGAGGTAAATTATGACTATTAAATATATTAAAACAGCATCTGGTCACTCGTATATAGGCGAGGTAGTTGACGAATCGGCAGAAACTCTTGATATGCGTGTTCCGTTACTAGTTGAGAACAGATATAATCAAGAACAACAGCCCGTTTTTAGATATTTGCCTTGGCAGATTCTAAGCAATGAAGAAATTGTTACATTTAATAAAAATCAAATTGTATTTTCTAGCGTTCCTAAAGTAGATCTTATTGATGTGTATGATAAGATTAATATTAGCTTTATTCCGATCGAAGACGAAGATGAAGAAATGGTTTAACTGTTTACAGGTTTAATATGATTGAAATACATGATAATGTAATCAGGCCTGATCTAGCCAACGAGCTCGAACAATATGCATTTAGTTCGTCGACGCCTTGGAATATTGACAATTATGCTACAGTTAACACAGAAGATAATGGTAAATTTTTAGATCCTAACATTGTCGAATTTGTACAATTTCGTATATCTGTTAAGTTCCAAGGCGAAATAATTAATCCTAGAGCATACGAGTTAACAAATAAATTTTTGAGACAAGTCGGAAGGACCGGACATACTTTCGCAGAACCGTATAGAATTAAATTTAATTTATTACCACGAGTTGAGAAATTTAAAGACTTACAGTATAATACCCCTCATATCGACAGCAATTTAGATCATTATGTTGTTCTTTATTATCTAAATGATTGCGACGGTCTGACATATATATTCGAACAAACTTCAGATAAGGTTCCTTGGGAAAAAGCTAACCGAATTAAGCAGTATAAAATTAAAGAAATTATAGAACCTAAAAAAGGACGATTTGTTATATTCGATGGAAAATATTATCATACGAGTTCTCATCCGGTAAACTCGCCGCTTAGAGCAGTAATTAATATTAACATAGAAAAATCGTTGTCAATGATTAATAAATGATAGAAACCGTAGCAGTATTCGTATTTGTATCGTTATTAGGTATGCTTGTAGGGCTTATTATAAGCCCTACATCTTAAAGATATCAAATATAGTTTCTAGCTTTCCTCGGTTAATTCTACTAGATAATGTATTTCTAAGACCTTGATGCAAAGGCTTCGGCCAATTATCAAAAGAGACCCATGCATATCCATTATGTTCATCATTAAGTTGTGGCATAAATTCATTATCAATAATACAAACATAAGTGTGGAACTCAAATTTTCCATTATTGCTTATAAAGGTTTCTAACGGTATGATTTTCTTAGTTTCGGGGATAAACCCAATCTCTTCAGAAATTTCTCTCTGTAATCCTTCCCAAGGACTTTCAACACCTTCATTTGTGCCACCAACTATTCCCCATTGATTGGAACGCTTTCCATTTTTTCTGTACATTAATAAAAATCGTTGTGTGCTAATAGTATAGAACAGAGCACCGCTGCAAACTATCTTGTCCATACAAATAATTAGCCGTAGAGGTCTAATCTCTATGTGCCAACTGAATTTTATCCAGCTACTAATTGGATAATAAAAATATGTTTAAAAATAACAAATATAAAAAAATTTATTATCAATTAATTAATCGTGCAAAGAAAAGAATGTCCTCATTGTGGAAAAGTTATGAACCCTGGAAACTATAAACAATATCACGGTGATAATTGTAAATTAGCCATAAAGGTCTAGTCTCCATGTGCCAACAAGGTACTCACCTTCGACACTCTGGAACCACGAACCGTTATCAAAACGATATTGTACATTAGTGTTTAGATTAGTAACATAAATGTTTTCGTTTGTTTCGCTTGCATCCATTACAATTACCCATTCAGTGCCAGACCATTCTACAATATCATTTTCTTTTGCAATTAACGGGCTGCCATTGTTGTTTTGCCATGCAACAGCAGATTCGACAGATTCTTCGTTGCCAACATCTTCAAGAAGTAACAATCTAACACCTGGTGATTTAATATTTGTTGGATTAAATGTTAATGGATTTATAATGTAATCAATTGTAGTTTTGTCGCCAGTTGGTCCGCTAATAATGCTGTCTTGTGGGAAACTATCTGTGTCCCAGTTTACAACAATCTCAGTTTCATTTAACGGATTAAGTGTAAATGTTCCGGTGACCATTGCATCACTTTCTAAACTCGAAAAATAGATACGACTAACATCGGCAATATAATTGCCTGGCTCAGCTTCAAGTATTTCTCTCCAACTTAATGCACCCACTCTTCCTCTATTAATAATTCTAACTTTATCGCCTTCAACATATGTGCCATAAGATTTATAATTAACATTTGCACTCTGTGTAGCGACATCTGTTTCTGCCTTTCTTCCAAATTCGTTTTCAACAAAGCCTGATTTAATTGCATCGTCCCATGCATTAAGTTCAGGACGGGTAATACCTTCTTCGATTGTTCCTGTCTTTTCATCAAAAATACTAGTAATAATATTTGTAATAACCCCCATTCTTTTAACTTTTGAAGGAGGCGTAATATAAATTGGTAACCTGAAACTAAGTGTAGCAACATCAATTTCGGAATCAACTCCGACTGGTACAGTTCTATTACTCCAATTAATACTGTCTAAATAAACAACAGATACACTAGTCCAATCGACAAAGTTATCAGTAGTTTGTATTTCTAATGCAGGATTAAACCATACAAGAATTTGTTCTAGTATTTGCAGTTTCTGATCAGTGTTACTTGCCCAGATATCACAATTTACTTTTAATTGATATGGAGTGGGCATAATTCTTTCAACGGTGTAGTTAGCACCTTGCTTAGACAAGTATTCTCCAGAGTCTGGATTGTATTCTTTTTCTCTAATATTTAACTTGTTAACAAATGTCGAATCACTTTGTCTAGCTCTGTCAAGTTCTAAGCCCGTTACATACACGCTCATTCGCGGCGCGCTTGGCAATTTGTTTTCGGAATTACCTTTGATAATGCTAGCAACTTGTCTAGTTAAGTCGCCGTACATTACAGGAACATCTTTTAAATTCCCGGCGCTGTCTTTTACAGGAAAATTACTTAATAGCCTCATTACTTGCGTGAGATATCGTCTAATTTGTCCATCATAAAACCATTGCATTTATATCTCCATCCAAACACGTTTACTGTTTACTAATTTTCCTGTTTCTTTGTGAGTCCATTTATAGATGTGCATTATTCGTTATCCGCCTTTGGCCTTAGTGCTGAGGATAGTGCTTGGCGCTCGGGCACTGCTTCGCCATTAATTGTATTAACTGTGGTATTGTTAGTAAAACTAGTTCGGTGTGTTTTTCGGTCATCTCTATTAGACAGAGTCATGCGTAGATCATCTTCAATCTTAACCCAGCGTCTTCCGTCATACCTAAATAATCTGTTTGGCATAAAATCAGTTCTTAAATAAAAATCACCTTCGTAATTGTCTCTCGGAAACTGTACACCACTTCCAAACGGAGTTCCGTTTGGAGTGTCGCCATCGCCGTAATCCATTAGATAACCACTATATCCTTTGCGTAATGGTTGAGTATTAATTTCGTCAACAGTAATACTTCCTGCACTAGCATCAATATTAGTAGCATCAACGGTTTGTAACTCAATAGTACCGTCTTCTGCATCTTTAGTTACGGTATAATAATGACTAGTCTCAAAACCGCTTTCTAAGCTATCAGCTTCTGCTTGAGCAACAATAGCATTATTAATTTGCATTTCTTTTTCATATGTCGAAAGCAAATCTCTTAATGTTGTATTGTCGTCTGAACATTCATCAGCTGGCAAATCTAAAATGTCTGCAAATTCTTGTCCGTCATAAATTTGTTTTAATTTCAATCTATACAAATGTGGATACCATGTTGGCGAAAATCCTTCACTTGCTCGTGTAACATCTTCAATTACATAAAATCTTTTTAGTGCAACTGATACATCTTCTAATGAATATTCATCTTTTAAGTGAGGCAACTCAATTACATCACCTGAGATTGGTTTACGTCCGAGAGTTTTAACAATACCTCGAATGTGTACCGTCATAAACAATATGTCATTACTTAGAAATAACCCAAACTGACTTAGATCAAAATCAATGTCTTGTACATTATAGATTGCTCTATGATTGTAAACGTCCTGGTCGTATTTTCTGTCTCTATTTTCTAAGAATAGTAAATCTTGTATTGTTGTATGATCGGTTTCGTTATATTGGGGCTGGTCCGCGGTAGAGTTTTCATCCGAAGTTGGCTTAGGACCTAAGTATTTGTGAATGTTAATTTCTGTGCCGCCGACAGTAAACATTTCTTCGATATGACGATCGATGAATTCATAGTCGTTACCACGTTCTGGTTTGTATAAGCTTAACCTTGGAATTTTATTTCTCCTGTAGTTGTTTATATTTATGCTTGCTAAATATAGTACAATGGTTAAAATAACACACCCAGCTGAAATACTAGGACGGAATCGACCTAACAGTCTAAATTATTTTACAGAAATAGTTGATTTAATTCCACATAACAATGTTAACGCCCGGGTGCTCCGCCTGTGCCCTAGGGACGACTAGCAATGAAACAGCGGTGCATGAATTTTTATCTAAAAATAATAATCTTAAATTAACTGTCTACAGAAATATCTATATTATAGAAAACAGATAAATACCGTAGGAGATACTAAAATGTCTGAATTATCAACAATTAAACAGGAAATATTTGATTATGTTTACAATATGCTCGGCGGCGGCATGGTAGATGTAGAGCTGGATCCTGCTCACTACGAAATCGCACTTAAAAAAGCATTAACAAGATATAGACAACGTTCTGATTATGCTGTTGAAGAGTCATATATGTTTCTTACACTCGAAGTGGATCAAAATGAATATATTCTTCCAAAAGAAATTATAGAAGTACGAAAAGTTTCGCGCCGGGGGTTAGGCCAGACTAGCGGCGGTTCGACATTTGAACCATTTAATTTAGCTTATACAAATGCATATTTGCTTAAACAATCAAACTTGGGTGGTTTAGCAACATACGAATTGTTTATGGGTTACCAAGAATTAGTTGCTAGAATGTTTGGTGCATTTATAGAATTTACTTGGAATTCAAATACTAAAAAATTAACCATCTTGCAACGTCCTAGAGCAAACGAAGAAGTAATACTATTTGCGTATAACTATCGCCCAGACGAACAATTGCTAACTGATTATTTGTCACAGCAATGGCTTAAAGATTATACACTAGCATCATGCAAATACATGCTAGGCGAAGCTAGGAGCAAGTTTTCGGTCATCGCCGGGCCGCAGGGCGGCAGCACACTTAACGGTGACACATTAAAAGCCGAAGCTCAAGCTGAAATGGAAAAGCTTGAACAAGAAGTGTCATTAGCTGTATCAGGCGGCACAGGTTATGGCTTTTTAATTGGATAATAGGTTGACAAACTCGTGAATAGACTACATAATAAACAGAAACAACAAAGGTTTAAGATGAAGAAATTCAAACTCCTAGTCATTGGGCACGGTCGACATGGCAAGGATACAGTTTGTGAATTTTTAAGAGATAAATATAACTATCGTTTTGATAGCAGTAGTAGTTTATGTTCAAAATTATTCATGTATGATATGTTAAAAGACAAGTATGGGTATCAGTCTGAAGAGGAATGTTATGCAGACAGGCATAATCATAGAGTAGAATGGTTTGATGCAATTTGCGAATTTAATAGTCCTGATCAAGCAAAATTAGGCAGAGCAATATTAACAACAAATGATGTGTATTGCGGACTAAGAAATAAAAAAGAATTCTTTGCAATGAAAAATACAAGTGTGTTTGATTATGCAATTTGGGTCGATCGCGCAGATCATTTGCCGTTAGAATCGAGCGATAGCATGAACCTTGAGCAATGGATGGCAGATTTTACTATTGATAATAATGGTACACTAGAAGAGCTAGAATTTAATGTAGATCAATTAATAATGAACTTGTCAAAAACTGGTCATTAAAAGTCCGCAACCAATCCCTTCTTTGGTATTTGAGATGCTAACATTAATTCAATTTGACAATTAAGACAAACTGTTTTGTATGATCTGTCTTTTTTAGTCACAGTTAATTGTTCAGTATATTTTGCAGTAAATCCGCAATTTTCGCATAAATTCTTTTTCTCGTACCCTTTAATTTTCCATTCAGGAATTTTAAATTGGTTTTTACCTTCTATGCATGTATCACACTGTGTTCGGTAATATGTTCTATTATTTCTTATGTAATTTATTGCTCGCGGCCTTACGCCGCATTGCTTACAAGTTCCTCGTTCAAATACCTTATTAATATCAGTATATTCGGTTATAACACTGTTCTGTAAATTCTTTTCGTGTTGGTATGATTTTCCGGCACTTTTTAATATACTATAACGAATTTGTTTTGCTATTTCGTATTGTCTTGAATTTAATGTTCTATTTGTGCCATCGACATCAGACATAAATTTAAGAGCGTGAGACATTTGTATTTGGTCACTGCCTTCAGTAATTTTTGCTAATAATAAATGTGCAAAGAAATGTTCTCTAGGAGTTAGTTTAACTAAATTATTACGATTGTTATCGCCTCCTAAACTTTTAGGTATAATATGGTGTTCTTCATAGAAATCTCCGTTAAACGGTTTTCTATTTTTACGCTTGTTAATAAAGTCTTCGTACAACATATTGTATTTGTTATTAGCAAACATACCTTTTTCCCCTTTGTGCAATATTATATTTACCTTTTTCCCCTTTTTCTGCGGTCTAAACGAGGTAATTTATAAGGTATCTAATAAATACTGTATATGACAATCCATAAGGAGAAGATGAGATGACATTAGTATCACCAGGTGTACAGGTCAATGTAATTGACGAAAGTTTTTACACACCAGCGTCCGCTGGAACGGTGCCTATGATCTTTGTCGCTACTGCGGAAAATAAACCGAATAACAGTGGCACTGGAATTGCAGAGGGGACACTAGCATCAAATGCTGGCAGAGCTTATCTACTAACCAGTCAGAGAGAGCTAGGCGAAACATTCGGAGATCCGCTATTTTATTCAGACGGCAACGGAAATATGATCCATGGCTCAGAATTAAACGAGTACGGTCTTCAAACTGCGTATTCATTGTTAGGTGTTTCTAACAGAGCGTATGTAGTTAGAGCAGATTTAGATCTTGGCAAATTAGAGCCAAGTGCAGAAGAACCCGGCGGCGAGCCAACAAATGGTACATATTGGTTTGATACACAAATTACACAATTTGGTTTACTAGAATGGAATGCGTCGCCTGTAACAATTTCTGGTGGTCAGACATTTACAGCACTTGATGTTATCTCAATCACTGATCAAGACGAAGTTGAAGATTTTAGCAACGACAACTATACTCCGAGAGCAAGCATTGGTAGTATTGGCGATTATGCTGTTGTTTCAGTAACTACTACAAATAGAGCATGGTACAAGAATCAGTCAGCAGTATGGGTCGAAGTTGGTTCAGAAGACTGGATATCGAGTTGGCCGGTAGTAACAGGTACATCGAATCCATCATTTACAGACTCTGAAGAACTTGTTATTAACGGTATTACAATTACAATTACAACAGGTGTCAGTGACACTGGTCCTACACTAGCAAGCACAATCAACAGCGAAGGCATCGATGGTGTGTCAGCTGCATTTAATGACAATGCACTAGAGATTTTTTCAACTGGCGTTGATGTCGAAATTAGCGGATCGGCAATAGAGAACCTAGGTCTAACAGCAGCAATATATGCCGCGCCTGCACTAGAAATTACACCACACACACAAGTTCCGGAATGGAAGTCATTTGATGCTATTCCGCGTCCAACAGGATCTATATGGTTTAAAACTACTACTCCAAATGGTGGCGCGAACATTAGAGTTAGATCATGGAACACCGACACTCAGCTATGGGAAAATATTGCAGCACCGGTTTATGACACAGCCGAGAACGCAATCTTTAACCTAGACAGAGCTGGCGGCGGGTCAAATTTACAAGTAGGCGACCTATATGTTCTAGCAGACATTAACAATGAGGGATTAGCCAACTTTAAGTTATACCGCAGAGTTACTTCAGGACCGACTAAAATTGTTAGCAGTAAGATAACAGCAGATACATTTATTCCGTCAAGTGATGTTGACTTTATAATGGAAGAAACACTAATAAACGATTCAACGGTTACAAACACTAAAACTGTAACATTTACAGCTTCAGGTTCGTCAAACGATGCTTCGTCACTAGCAAGTGCAATTGGTGCAGCCGGATTTACTAATATCCAGGCAAGTGTAGACGCCCAAAACAGACTTATAATTTCACACAAACTTGGCGGCGACATTCGTATTATTGATACTAATGGATCGCTAACAGAAGCAGGATTTGTAGTATTTGATGAAACAGACTCAACAACTACTGCTAACCTTTACTACTCACCCGGAACCGACGGAACAGAGGTTCCGTTAGACCTAAGAGCAAGCAATTGGAAAGTTCTGTCATACACTGCATCAGAAGACGCGCCATCGGCGCTAACAACAGACGGCGAATTATGGTACAATTCAATTGTTGACGAAGTTGACATCTTGATTCATGATGGGTTTGATTGGGTTGGTTATCAAAACTATGATCACGGTAATGGAACATCCTCGACGGACATTAATGGACCGATTGTTGCAGCAGCAGAGCCAACAGAAAATTCAGTCGGTTCTAATCTTGTAACAGGCGACCTTTGGATAGATACAGCAGATGTTGATAATTATCCACAGCTTTACAAATATGTAGCTAACGTTGGATGGATATCAATTGATAAATCAGACCAGACAACCGAAAACGGTGTACTATTTGATGATGTACGCTGGGGAAATTCAGGCACTGATAGCGAAAAGGCAGGAATTTCAGATCTTCTAGTAAGCAATTACAAAGATCCAGATGCCCCGGATCCAGCACTATATCCAAAAGGTATGCTACTTTGGAACCTACGCAGAAGCGGGTTTAATGTCAAGCGTTTTGTACGCAACTACATTAATACAGCTGAAGACAACGAGCGGTTCGATGTTAATGTAGACAGCGAATATGATCGCAACGGTAATCCGCAATCACAAGCTGACTACTACCCACACCGTTGGGTTACAGCGTCAGGCAACAATGAAGACGGCTCAGGTACGTTTGGACGTAATGCGCAGCGTAAGACAGTTGTACAAGCGTTACAGGCGCTGGTCAACAGCAACCAAGATATCAGAGATGAAGAGATTCGTCAGTTTAACTTAATTGCTTGCCCAGGATATCCTGAACTAATTGGCGAAATGGTTACACTAAACTACGATAGACGTCTAACAGCGTTTGTTGTCGGCGACACACCAGCTAGGCTAACGCCTAATGCTACAGCACTAAACGAGTGGGCATCAAGCGCACGTCTAGCAGTTGAAGATAACGACAACGGTGCAGTAAGCTTCGACGAGTATCTAGGTATGTATTATCCATGGGGCTTTACAAGTGACAATGCTGGTAATAACGTAGTTGTTCCGCCAAGTCATATGGCACTACGCACATTGGTATTAAATGACCAAGTTGCTTATCCATGGTTTGCGCCAGCAGGCACTAGAAGAGGCGGTGTAACTAATGCAACATCAAGCGGTTATATTAACAGCGAAGGTGAATTTGTATCGGTTGCACTAAACACTGGACAAAGAGATACACTATATCTTAATAACATTAACCCAATTACATTCCTAAATGGAAGTGGGCTTGTTGTATTTGGACAGAAGACTCGTGCAAGAAATGCAAGTGCATTAGATAGAATCAACGTAGCAAGACTGGTTGTATATATGAGAGTACAATTAGAGAAGTTAGCAAGACCGTATCTATTTGAACCAAATGATAAGATTACTAGAGATCAAATCAAATCGGCAGCTGATGCATTCTGCTTAGAATTAGTGGGCTTACGCGCACTATACGACTTCCTGGTTGTTTGTGATGAGTCAAATAATACTCCTGCTAGGATTGACAGAAACGAGTTGTATTTGGATATTGCAATTGAACCGGTGAAAGCTATCGAGTTCATCTACATACCATTAAGAATTAAGAACACTGGAGAGATAGCAGCACTAGGTGCATAATCTTTAAATTGGGCCCTTGAAATATAGGGCCCAATAAAGATAAATACTTGTGTATTAGGAGAATAGAATGCCAATTACATCATTAACAAATATTTCGGTTCCAACGGAAGCAGGCGGCAGCAACAGTACACTACTGATGCCTAAGCTACAGTATCGTTTTAGAATACTGTTCGAAGGATTCGGAACTACAGGTGATACAAGAGAAATGACAAGACAAGTCATGAATGTTACTAAACCAAACCTAACATTCGAACAAATCACACTAGATGCATATAACTCAAGAAGCTACCTTGCCGGTAAGCATACTTGGGAACCACTTACAGTTACTCTACGTGAAGATGCAAACAACAATGTTCAAAAGATTGTTGGCGAGCAGCTACAAAGACAGTTTGACTTCTATGAGCAATCGAGCGCAGTGTCAGGTGGTACTTATAAATTCCAAATGCGTATTGAAACACTAGACGGCGGCAATGGCGCCAACGGTGCAAACGTAATTGATAGATTCCAGATTGTTGGAGCATATCTAGAAAGCGTAAACTATAACAATGCAGATTATACAACAAATGATCCAATGCAAGTTACACTAAATATTCGTTATGACAACGCAATACAGTTTGGTGAAGGCGGCGATGGCGACTTCAGTGGTGTTGGAGTTACTACTCCAAGAGCTACAGCAGAAGCACCAGGTGGCACTCAAGCTACAGGCGGCTCAAATACCGGACAGCAATAATAGACTGTTTAATTTTAGCATTCTATTCAAGAACAGGGGCATTTTCGCCCCTGTTCTATTATCTACATACATAATATTAATAGATAAATATATATATGTCGTTAAACTTATCAAGAAGAGATCCAAATTTGCATCTAAGAGATGCCAGACACGCTCATCAGTTATTTACTGAGAGCAATCATGCATTCTCGCCTAAGGTTAAATTCCTTTATCATATGCAATTTGAATTGACTCAAGAAGCCAGGGAAGCCTCACCTAACTCGTCAAACTTTCAAAAAGAAATATCGGTATTAGCAAAAACAGTTGATTTGCCACAGTATAGAGCAACTGTCGAGACAGTACAACAATATAATCGAAAAAAGAATATACAAACTCGAATAGATTATGACGATGTTAGAATTAGTTATTACGATGATAATACTGGTATAACTAGATCTTTATTGCACGAATATTATTTGTATTATTTTAGAGATAATAGCAAAAATGATGGCAGTGGCAATCCTGTACAATTTGACGCAAGAGACAAATTTAGAGATGTTGTGTACCGTTATGGCATGGATAACGAAAAAAGAGATCCCTTTTTTAGATGGATTAAGATTTTTCAATTAAGCAGACAAGAATGGTTTTCGTATACATTAATTAATCCACTATTAACTGCATGGGGACATGATTCACTAGACTATGCCGACGGCGCCGGGATAATGGAAAACACATTAAGTATGATTTACGAAGGAGTTTTATATAATAATGGATTTATCGATATTAATGCAGATCCAGCAGGCTTTGCTAGTCCTGAAACACGATACGATACTGTACCTTCACCGTTAACGGGCATGGGCACTACGATATTACAACCTACTATTACCGAACCCGATGCTAATTCGCTTAATTATGAGAATGATGTAGTGTTTGTAGATAATGGACAAGGTCAAGGCGGCCCTGGCCTAATACAAACAGCCGCACAGCAGGCACAACAGCAAATTAGTAACTTGCCTGGCTTAGAAGTGCCTGTTCTAACTCGAGGACCGAGATAATGTTATCAAGTTTAAACGAATTTGCAAATCAATCATTTGACGAACTTAAATTCTTTGATAGAGAAGCAAGAAAACAAATACCTTATAATGTAAATGAAGTTGATGCTGTTATAGGCTACTTTCTTAAAAGAAATTTCGGCGAAATAGCCGCAATTAATACTGCATTAATTTTGCTAAGACAGGCAAAAACTGATAATCTGCCTGTCTTTGAATTAATCGATACTCTAAAAGGTTTAGATAATACACAATTAAGTTACGTTGTAGCACAAATCTTAAATTTAAATCGTTCAAAAACAAGTGCAATTGGTTATAGAGTAATGCTAGGAGAAAACTTGTTTGAACAGAGAAATATTATTGTGTAATGAAAAAGCGTTTCGCCCAAGGAAAATATAATTTAAAAAATCCTGGAAAATACATAGGCGGCAAACAACCTACGTTTAGATCAGGTTGGGAATTTCATTTTATGAAATTCTGTGACGAGAATACACATATTACACAATGGGCAAGTGAAGCTGTTAAGATACCATATAGAAATCCTTTATCAGGCAAGCAAACAATTTATGTACCTGATTTTTTTATTGCTTATAATGATCGTAATGGCAGACAACATGTAGAACTAATAGAAGTTAAGCCAAGCAATCAAGCAGTTAAAGAAAACCTAGGCAAGTCAAAATACAATCAAGCACATTGGGT
>Ga0102814_10001182_pt1 | contig 18610 bp, 21 predicted proteins | sample ColrivemetaGS741_FD_79112 | JGI IMG/M metagenome (GOLD analysis project Ga0102814, IMG submission 79112) | Estuarine microbial communities from the Columbia River estuary - Flood tide ETM metaG S.741 | ecosystem: Environmental > Aquatic > Marine > Intertidal zone > Estuary | place: USA... | reverse complement strand
TAACGTATTCAGTCCACACACTTGCCGAAATACCGTTTTCACCATCGATACCAATGATTCCGTTGATACCATCTTTACCATGATCACCATTACTCACGAATATTGAGTTGGTTATCATACCATTCGTTAGAAAATAAATCCAATGACCACCATTAGGATGTTCATTGGTTGAACTAACAAACACTGTTTCAATTGTGTTTACAGGTATTTCATCAATCCTGTCTATTGCACAAGATGATAATAAAAACACTGTCATTAAAATAAAAATTAATTTTTTCATTTGTCTTTTTTTTAAATTATTTATTGTTTTATCCTACAAATATACGCATAAAAAATTAAAAAACAAATAAAATAGTGACAAACGTCATAAATTTTAATGTTTTTTAATAAATTTTATTATTTACCCTTTAATATTTTATATCTTTAATTAACAATTCATTAGGAAAAAATACATCACCATTTGAATATGAAACAACTTTCGTTCTATCATAATTAAATACAACTATTCGTTTATCGAATTTTACAAAAGCATAATAATCACATCTTGATGTATGGTTAAACGCACAAGATAGTCTATATCCACCATCAACGTCAAATATTTTAGACCCCTTTACTTGATGTGTTTTATTAACACCATTTTTTCCATGTGTAGTCCATACATCAATACCTGTTATCCTATCTTCAGGATCACCATACCCAAAACTATGGTCAATTTCGGTGATATCTGGAAAAAAATCATTTATTTTTCCAACGTAAAATTTTTCATTTCGTATACCAAATTCGTAGATTTTTTTTAACCTCGATGTTAAAACATTAAAGAATTCGGTTCTCGGAGTAAATAATTCATTAAAAAAACACTCACATAATTTTAATTGTAACACAACTTTATTATATGTATGATTGTAATTTTTTTCCCAATCATCATCAAAAGTTATTGGGTTTATACACGAAAATTTAATTCCATCGTATATTATATATTCAACACCCTCATTTCTACATTTTTCAAATAATAAATAATTAGCTTCGTTAAATAACATTTTAATACCCGTATAGTTAGTATCTAAACTGTTTATATATGATCGTTCACCATTAATCCAAACAGCCCAATCATAAAAAGTACCCCTTACGTTTATTTTTTCAGTTACTAACCATTCACCTCTCGAATCATAATAATTTTTAATTTTTAAATCTATATCATTATCGATATATCTAATAATTTTATTATTTTCACTATTATACCATTGATGTGTTATTTTACTAGTTTCTTTGAAACATGGAATACCTCTATCAATTATTACAATCCCGTTAGCTTCTCTTATGTTGTTTATTATTTTTTTTAGATCCATAAGTAAAATATAGACTATTTATTGTAATAAAACAAGTATGGCAACAACAATTATTACACCGGCAGAAAAAGATAAACTATTTACACAGGTTTTACACGTATTAGGTATGCCAGTTAGAGGGGTTGAATTATTGGAGGAACAACTTGATACATTTTTAGAATTATCCATAAGTGAATATGAAGAACATGTACAAAATTGGTTGGTTGAATCTCAATGGTCAGCATTAGCGGGTCTTGATGTTGATACTCAATCATTAAGTAAGGCATTTACAACACGTTCATTAGATTATGAAACACAATATTCACACGCATATTCAAAAATAGTTGGGTTACAAGCTGGTGGGGATTCAGTTATGTTAAAAGATTCTATTCTTTTAATAAAAGGACAACAAACATATGAAATTCCTGCGGGAAGAGAAATCAACGAATTATTATGGTTCACAAGAGCGGAACTTACAGATTCAATTGTTGACCCATTTTTAGGTGGGTTCGGTGGTCTTGGTGGTGTTGGTTTTGGTGGTGTTGGTGGATTTGCACAAATGGGAACCTCAGGTTCATACTTTATGTTACCAGCGTATGACTTATTATTAAGGATGCAAGATAGAAGTATAAAAAATAGACTTATTGGTGGTGAATTAACATATAGAATAACAGCGGCACCTGAAGGAAAAAAATTAATACATTTATATAATACCCCGGGTGGTAAATTTGACTTTGGTTCAATCCAACAACATAACACTAGGGTATGGTATTGGTATTACCCAACAGATGATAGAGATGATTGTTTGGCTAAAAATAAAGATATAGTTAAATTACCATCAGACGTTGATTTAGATGAATTAACTTGGGAAACTATAAATAAACCAGCACAAAACTGGGTACGTAAATTCTTATTTGCTTGGTCTAAAGAGGTACTTGGTAGAATTTATGCTAAGTATTCAGGAGAGTTAAAAGTCCCTGATGCTGAATTAAAATTGGAATACCAATCTTTATTAACTGAGGGTAAGGATGAAAAGTCTAAATTACTTGAGGAACTTACTTTAAGACTCGAAAGATTACGCCCTGACAAAATGTTAGAGCGTAAAGCTAACGAAGCTGAAAGTCTTAATAAATCATTGAAACTTAGACCATTTATCAGTCCTTATAATGTGATTTAATAATTAACGATTTCTAAAACGAACATCGTCTATTGTATCATAATCACTAAAACCTACATCGTGATCTGATTTGTCAATTAAATCACCTTCATCTCTTACTAAAGATGATTGTGCTTGAAATTTAACAACCTTTCTATTATGTTCTACCCATTTTTGGTCTACTTTTGATAAACTATCTTCCAAATACATAAAATATGGATCTCTATCGACTCTATTCCAAAATATAGCTTCACTATCTGAAAGTGTCATAACTTCATCATAGGAATCTTGACCTGATTCTTTAATTGGAAAACCAGAGGTTAATTTACATTGGGTTACGGTAAAATATTCCCTATCTTCTGGTTTGGTTACTATTATGTCATTTCTAATATCTGGATGGAATACAACTAATAACGAAGCAATTCTTTTATTAAAATTTGACAGATATCTAGCTACATTATAATCCCCAGTCATATTAGGGTTATTAATTAAATCATCAGCACTAATTTGGTAACAATTTATTTTAACCTCAGACTCGATAATTTTTTCATATTCCCACTCTTTACTGTTATCAAACATCCCAAGTTGGTTTGGTATTTTCTTTTTTATTGTTCTTTTTTGAACATCACCATGTGATTTTGATGTACCATTATTAACATAATAAATTGTTTCACCTAAACTTGGTTCATAACCACTAGCAATTAGTAATTCCATATGAGCTTGTTTAGACATGTATGAACCAGATTTTGTTTTTCTAGTCATATGTTTTTTATAATCAGAAATACTTTGTTTAACACGAGCTTTACTTGCTATTTTAGATAATGGTATCTCTTTATTATAAATTTTGTTCACATAATCATAATATAACTCAATAAATGAATGACCATCACCATCCAATAAGAATTTTAACCCATCATCTAAAAATTCAACAATATATGTTGGTAAGTTTTTAGATTTAATAGTATTACCTGTTAATTTCAAACCACCTTTTGGTTTTTTTAATACATAATTTTTTCTTGCAAAGTTAATAGTTGATGGTGCAACATAATCAATGTCTAATCCCATTTCACCTCTCATAAAAATATCATTAAATTCAGCTGTATCGGCTTGTAACCCTTCATAAACTTTATCTTTTATAACTAACTCATTAAGTCCCTTACCAACGTATCTTCTATCATCTAAATCTTCAGGTGCTGAAAAGTTTACACCATCGGTATCCATAACCAACGCTGTATATCCTCGTTCTTCAAAAAACATAAGCATCATTCTAAGGGTTTGTCTTCCAACACAAGTTATCGTTTCACCAATATTCATATCAGCCCACATAAAAACAAGAGGTGCCGATAATGAACCAAAATATGCGTTAATGAAAATTTTAATTGGTAACTGTTTTCTATTATACATTTCAGATAATGTTGGGTCTGTTTTATAATGTTCAGCAGCCAAATTTTTATACATAATACGTATATTTCTAAAATATTTTAACATCGATTTTTGTACACCCATAACATCACATGTTGGAAACACATCATAAACTAATTGTATTGATGGATAAAGTGAAGAGTAGTCAAACTTAACTACATTTTTAGCATAACCCACATTTAATAGTCGAGATAAACCCCCAGTTATAGGTCGTTTCTGATCTTTTTCAGGTATTGATAATCCATGTTTATATGACCAAGCTAACATTATGATTTTCCATAATGTCGCAGTACCCATAGTTGCTAAACGTTCATATGTTGTTGGAACCACTTTAGATAATAGAAACGTTGATTGACTAAATGAATCATCTACAACCATTGTTTCAAATAAATCGTCATCTAGATATTGTTCTACTATTTTTTGACCACCCCATGTTTCATATTTTCCAGGATATCTTTCTAATAAATTCTCAGTGCCAATGGAACCTACCTTTTTATATTTACCAGTTTTTGGGTTAACATAATAATTCTCATTATCTAAATAAATTTTAGAAATAAATGCACCATCAACATATACACGATTTTCTTTCTCTTTCTCTAAAAAAGTTGTTATATATTTTAAACCCCAAGACTTTATATCTGAATTAATTGCTTGAGCTCTACGTACAGCGTGTGAAATATCTAAAATATTTATTCCCCACATAACGTATTGGTTATATGGTTCAACCTCATTGGCTAATTTTAACATACCTTCTCTCATTTTTATTGGTTGGTCGTTAAAAATTTGTGATATTTTTTTAATATCAATACCTAAAATCTCAGCTCTTCTAAGTATAAATGGGAAGTCAAAGGAAGCTGAGTTGTAACCAGATAAAATGGTGGGTTTTAATTCGGCAAGTGTCCTGAAAAACTCTTCAATACATCTTTTTTCACCGTCTTCACCAAATGCGTCGATTATTTTAATTAAATTATTATTATTTTTAACACCAATAAGAATTATAACACAATTCTCTGGGTCTAACCCTGTTGTCTCAATATCGAATACTAACCTATCAATTTCGCTATAATCTTCAAAACCCTTGAATAATCTTTTTTCTTTTTGAATAAGGTATTGTTCGAGAGGTGATAAAGTAATAAAATGTTTTCTCGACTCCTCACCCCATGGATCAATACCACCTTCTCTAAAAAAAGACATCAGGTCAAGATAACCTTTGGTGCTTTTTACTAAATGGGTATATCCCGCCATTAATCTTTCATTATCGTGATGTTCTAAAACATCAATCATTATTCCATGGTCAACCATCTTTTTTTTCTGTAATGATTTATTTCCACCATAGAAATTAAGATTAGTTAAATCAGAAACCCAAAGAAACGGAATTAATGTATCCGTTCTAACTATTTTACCTTTAACGGGATCTTGAATAATTTTGAAAATTGTATTTGTTCTATAATCGTATTGTATACCTACGATGTATTGTTCGGGGTCAGACCCGTTTAAGAAAGTCTCAATGACTTCTTGGGAGATTACTTCACTCATTTTATTAAATTTTTAGTTTGACTTATTAGTTTACATCATTTTCTGATGTAATTTGCCTTCAACTAAAATATACATAAAATTTTACAAAATAAAAAATAAAAAGTGGCTCATTCAACCTATTAATGTATTTTTATTACAGTATAGATTGATTGAGCCATTTAGATTATGTTAATAAATAATTTTTCTTTAATTGGTAATATTAATTTATTTGATTCTATGTCATTAAAATATATAGTAATTACCCCCTCATATTTACCAATAATTGATGTTTGATTACTATTAAATTTATATACAATATAATATTCATCCGTTGTTTGGTCATATTTTTTTGTTCTGGTTGTTATGTTACAAACCTCATTAAGTAAATGTGGTTCCATCGTTTCATAATGATACATACTTAATCTTATGTCAGCATTTTCCAACCTATCATTAAAAGATGATTTATCATTTTTTGCATCATCAATTAATCTCATTTTTAATATTGGTTCAGATGACCCTTTTCTAATAAAAAATTCCATATTTCTTTTTTTTATAATTTTAATAATTACATAAATCGATACCCGGGCATGAAATATTGTAATTTGGTTTAATTGATGTTATATGATGATGATAAACATGTACAAAATCCATTGGTTCATCAAAATATTTAATACCTAAAATATTAAAGTTACAATCACCATTATGTATATCATTGTATCCCTCAACACCGCCACCCCATTGTTGTATGAACGGTTGAAAACCTCGAGTTGATGGTATAACTTCTTCCCAATTTTTTAATTTATAAATTGGTCGACCATTTAAATATATTTTTAATGTACCTAACCTACCATATCTTTCTTCATCCCACTTAACATTTAATCTTTCAGTAAAAACCTCATTTGGTGATTCTTGTAATTCTACAACTTCCCAAGGATTTGTTATAGTTTCATCAACAATTAAATCATTCCAACCACCAACGTTTGGTATTGAACAATCTGTTAATCTTAAATCCCTATCAAATACAATAGTAATATTAAAATCATCGGTTGTACATATAGAACTTAAAACATCAGTTGAACCACTTGAAATTATAAATTCACCAGGGTCAGTACACGTTGTAGTTACTACCGTTTCATATCGTAAGTAACCTAATGTGTAATTTGGTACCATAGTTGTTGTTGTAACATATGTGGGGTTAGTAACATAATGAATTACGTTCCATATTATTCTACCATCATCACTAAACTTAAATGATAAATTATTGTCACCATATAATGATGGGTCAGTTTCACCCTTTACCCCTAAATAATAAAAAACACCACCATCTGACCATGGTAATAAACCTTTATTAAATACTAAATCAATAGTCCACCCCTTTTCAGGTCTTCTATCTATAATATAATCACAATATTTAGGTTCGATATCCCCAAGACCATGATTTATCTGGTATGACCATGGTTTTACACCTAAAATTGGATCTTGAACACAACAATCTTCGGTAAAAACACATTTTCCCGGTAATATTGTAGTTGAAAAATCCGTAATTGTGGTTCCAGTTACACTTTCATTAAAGTTTGAAATATAAAAATAATGTACTTCATCAACAATTCCTTCATATGTAAAAACATCGTTATTTAATATTAAATCAGAATATGTAAATCCTGTTGTTGAAAAATAATTAACAAATTCATCATATTGAAAAATAAAGGATAAGTTACTATATGTGTACCCACTTATTGGTGCGTTGTATTCAGTTAAAGTCACAGTGTCTCTAACGTTTGTACACCCACTCAACGTTTCGTTAATTTTTAAACTACCATATGTTATTTCATTATTAAAATCAATAACACTCGCATTATAATCATAATTATCATGGGATAATTCATAATCATTATTTTCTGAATTATCTAGTCTGAGGTCTAATCTACTACCTCTACTTCTTAAAATATCTTGGTTATTCATATTCTTATAAATATCTTTAATAAAGTTTGATATTTATATAAAAAGAATTTAATTATGGATTATAACATAAAAAAACTTATTGAAGAGGAATTCAAGTCAAAAAAACAACAAAAATATTTTTATGCAAAATCTCAAGATAAGACATTATCTGAAAAAGAACGTGAAAGATGGGCTAAAATGGCTCGTGAATTTTCGAAAGAAACTAACTACAAAGAATTAACAGATGAAATGGCTGAAATGGGTTTTGTTGGTGAAACTGATGGTGAAAATAAAGATGAAAAAGACCTTGATGAAATTGTTGATGAAAATGGAAATATAAAAAGAGGTGTATTTCCAGCTGATTGGAAAACAAAAGGTGGTGGATATTCTAAATCAACAACGGATACCGTTGCTAAAACAGGTGCAGGTTCAATGGGGACTAGAGGTGTACATGGTACTCACACATCATTAAGATATTGGGCTGAATCAGACCAAAGTAAATCTTTAGGTTTTGATGAAACAATAGGTGAAGATGCAACATATGATGAAGCTTATAAACATTTTACAGAAACATTAAAACTTACACATGATGAGGCTGTTGAAAGGTTAGGTGCTATGGGGTATGACGAAAAATTACCTGAAGATAAAGTAAGATTAGTGGAAAACACAAAAAAATTCATTTCGGATTATGTTGAAACTATTTTAACAAAAAAAACAAACATCGATGAAATTGTACCTAAAACAAATAATGAAGATAAAAAAATAAATCCAATTATTTTAAAACAAATTGAATCTTTAAAAAATTCATTAAAAAGTAACGGATTAACGATTAACGATATAAAAAAACACCTATGAACCAAAAATTAAACGGTAAAATTTATAAAATACCACAAAATATTTTAGAATTTATTAATTTAACGTATAATAATTTAAGTGAAAAAAACGTCGCTGGTGTTGAACGTGCAAAAACATTACTAAGCACTAAAACTGTTACATACGGTCAACTAAAACGTATTTTACATGATATTAGGACTTTAGATAAAAATAGTGAATTAACTAAATATAATTTATACGGTGGTAATTTAATGGAAAAATGGGGTCAATTATTTTTAGATGGTCAAAGAAAAACAGTTAAAAATATTGCAGGTTCTAAAACAACGGATCAATTGTTGGATAGAAAAAATAGTCACATTAAGACACATGAAAAAAAACCAAGTTTTATTGTAAGTACCGATGATCTAAAGACACCCAGTAATGATACACCAATAAGTTCTTTAGGTTTATTTGAAGAAATCCAAAGAATTAAAAAAATAATAATACACTAAGATGAGTGATATAATAACAACAAAATCGAAATTACAACTAATATCTGACCAATTTTTAACTGAAAGTATTGTTAAAAATACATATAATAACCAAAATGGATATCATATTAGTCATAAAAATGTAATATCTGATGGTGACGAAAAAGGTAAAGCAGATAATGGTAGTTCAATAGATATTCAAGTTAGAAATGAAACTTTAGCTAAAAACTCCTACTCATTAAATGAGGGGTATAATACATTACACCCAAATGCGGTGTCAGATGGTGACGAAAAAGGAAAAGGTGAAAGTGGGACAATTGGTGGGTCGATAGATATTCAAGTTAGAAATGAAAGTTTGGCTAGAAACTTATATGATGTTAATGGTGAATATAATGTTATACACCCAAATGCAATATCTGATGGTGATGAAAAAGGAAAAGGTGAAAGATCAACAATCGGTGGTTTAACAGATATTAACGTTAGAAAAGAAAATTTATCAAAAAATAGTTATGGATCTGACAGTCCTTATGGAGTTATACATCCAAATGCATTATCTGATGGTGACGAAAAGGGAAAAGGTGAAAACCCAACAATTGGTAGTTCAATTGATATACAGGTGAGAAACGAAAGTTTAGCTAGAAACTTATATGACACAAATGGTGGATATAATACATTACACCCAAATGCAGTGTCAGATGGTGACGAAAAAGGAAAAGGTGAATCTGATAGTATTGGTGGGTTAACTGATATTAAAACTAGAATCGATAATGTTAATAGAAATCCGTATGGGACAAATAGTGAATATAATAGTGTTCATCCAAACGCAATATCTGATGGTGACGAAAAAGGAAAAGGTGAAAGTTCAACTATTGGTGGATTAACCGATATTAATACGAGAACCGAAAGTGTTGTTCGTAATATTTATAACAATAATAAGACGTACCCAGACTTTCAATGAAAAAATTAGAAAATACATATCAAGAAATTATTATAGAACAACAGATTTTAAAAACAACTAGAGGGAAATTACTTTCATCGGCAATTATAAATCGAAATCCTGTCACTTTTTGGTATACAGGACCACGAGCACAAACAAAAGCTGGTAGACGTATAAACGCTGAGGTTGTATCTTTAGGTGTATCTAAAAAGGGAAATTTAATTATTAGAGCATGGGTTCAACCACCATCAGCTAGTAAAACTGGATTTGAAGAGGATGGATGGAGAACATTTATAGTTGGTAGAATGAGTAACATTACCGTTGCTGATGATACTTTTGATGAAAAAAGGCCAGGATATAAAGAGGGGGATGAAAGTACTAGTGGACCTATGGCTCGTACATATGTTACAAGTAAATGGGGTGATGAAGTTGAACAACCACAAACAACTGAACCACAAACAACTGAACCACAAACAACTGAACCTGAAGTAACAAGTAAATCAAGTGCTAGTTTAGAACCTAATGAGTTACCTCAACCTAATAAATCAACATCACCTCAACCAACAGTTGATATAAAACCATCAAGGAAAGATATTGAAACCGATGGGTTAACACATGGGGAACCAGTAAGTGTGGAACCTGAAAAATTACCACAACCTAAACCCGTTATAAAACCACCATCGATTCCTGATGAAGAAAGTGACGATGAAATAAATGATGATGATGAAAATAATATAGAATTACAAGAAAATTTAAAAAGAATAAAACAACTTCTTTATTATTAAGATAAAATTTTGTAAGTTTAAAAAAAACCGACAATGGCAGAAATGAAATTAAAACAAGGACCAATTAGTGAAAGTAGTTTAATAGAAAAACTAGCAACAGCTAAAAAATTAATGGAGATGAACGGTGATAGTTCAAAAAACACAACAAGAAGAAATACATCACCCGTAAATGAAAGTAACTATTCCGTTCCTAATTACTCAATACCTAATTATGATATAGATGATGAAGATAAACCAGAACCACAACAATTATCGGCTCATGAACGAATTTCAAGTTCAAGATTACCTGAAAACATTAAAAAAGCCTTTATGGATAGTCCAATGATTCAACCACCATCATTAAGTGATACAATTGATATGTCATTTTTTGATAGAGCACAAAAACTTATGGAAAGTTCATCTAATGACTCACCCACAAAACAATCAAAACCACAAAATCACACAAATAGTGATTTAATAAAAGCGTTAACACCAATTATTGAAAACATTATCAGCAAGACACTAAATAAAATAGTTGATGCAAAATTGGAAAAACTATTAACCGCCCAAGAATCCGTCGCAATTAATGAAAATTTAGTATTAAAAGTAGGGGATTCAATATTCAGAGGTAAAATTACCGATGTAAAAAATACTAAGAAATAGTTGTTATTGTCGTTTTTTTTATTTATTTTTAGGATATAAATTAATGATATGCCGAAAATAAAATTATTAGCGATACCTTCCGATAAATACGCTGTTGGTAAATACAGAATACTTGAACCTTATTTATATATAGGGGAATATCATAGTGATGATATACACGTTGATGTAGCATATGATGTACCAGATGAAGATAGTTTCTTTAATGGTTATGATGTTGTGGTTTTCCATAGTCATATACATAGAAAAAGTCATGAAGATAACATTAAAAGAATTGAATGGTTAAAACTTCAAGGAATTAAGGTTATTATGGATATTGACGATTATTGGAATGTTGGACCTAACCATATGTTATATCATTCTTATAAAAAGAGTGAACACCCAAGAAGAAGAGTTGAATTATTAAAAATATCTGATTATATAACAACTACCACGAATTTTCTACAAAATACAATACGAAAACATATAAATAAAGATAATGTTTTTGTTTTTCCAAACGCAATTGATGAAACAGAAAAACAATTCATACCAAATCCAATTAAATCTGAAAAAACGAGATTTGGGTGGGTTGGTGGATCTACACATTTATCTGATATTAGTTTAATTCAAAGTGGTTTTTCCCAAATTGGGAACCAATATAAAGATAAAGTTCAATTTACGTTATGTGGATTTGACACTAGGGGTGAGGTTACTGAAATTGTTAAAGAAACAGGTGAAGTTAGAAAACGACCAGTTAGAAATGATGAAAATCCATGGATAAAATGTGAACAAATATTCACAAATAACTATAAATTAGTTAGTAATGAATATAAAACACATTTAATTAAATATAAAAATGAACCTTACGTTAAAAACGAAAATGAGATTTATAATAGAAATTGGACACTACCAATTAACGAATATGGAACCAATTATAACCATTTAGATGTTGTTTTAGTCCCATTAGTTGATTATGATTTTAATCATAATAAATCACAATTAAAAATCATTGAAGCTGGGTTCCATAAGAAACCAGTTATAGTAAGCGAATGTTTACCATATACTATCGATTTAATTTCATCGTTTGACCAAGGTGTTTATAATGAAAAAGGGAATGCATTGTTAGTGTCACCAAGAAAAAACCATAAACAATGGACTCAACATATGAAGAAAATAATTGAAAATCCAAATTTAATCGAAGATTTAGGTAATAAATTATATGAAACAGTAAAAGACAAATATTCATTAAAAAAAGTATCGAAAGATAGAGTAGAATTTATAAAAACAATCATTAACAATTAAAAACAAGTAAAATTATGCATTATTTATCAGTAGTAGGTTACGAAACAGGAGAACTTGACAGAAACGGAAACGCAAGAATCCAAAAAGCTTCATATGTCGTTGAAGCGTTATCAGTTGAAGAAGTAACAATCATCTTAGCCAAATATCGAGGTGAGGATAGTAGAAGTAGTCAATTAGTTTCTATCAAGAAATTAGACGTAGAATGTATTATAGATACATCAAACACACCACAATATTATAAAACAAATTAAAATGTTAACAGCTAAACAAATAGAATTTAATAAAAATAAATTTAAAGAAGTAAATCTAACTTATGGTGTTTTAACACCTGAGTTAGAGGAATTTCTTGGTGAGGAAATATATAATTCACCTGCAAATAAAAAATTATCAACATATGGATGTTATCCAGGTGGTTTAATTGAATACATATTTTTAGCTTGTAAATATTCAGTAAAAATTAATGATTTTTTACCTGAAAAAATCAGAGTTGATAAGGGATTAATCATGAGAACCATAATAATATCCCAAATAGGTGTTGTAGGTATGTATATTTTAAATGATGATAAATGGAGAATGGAAAAATTAGGTGAAATGTATAAATTTAGAAAAGATGACGTTGCACTTAAAGTATCAGAAAAATCATTATACTTAGCAAGTGAATATGGAATTAAATTAACTGAAGAACAATATCAAACAATTTTAAATTCACAAAAAGATGAGGATGATTTAATGTCTAAACATCACTCAACCACGTTATCGAATATTGTTAAAATAGGGTTTGAATTAGCGGTTATAGAAATGAAATCATAAATATGGAAGAAAATGATGTTAGAAATTATCTAAAAGAATTAGAAAAATTTGATAAATTATTTGAAAATGAAAATGTTGACGATAGTGTAATTAATGAAGTTGAAAATTTATTGAAGAAATTAACAGTTGATTTAACTGAAGAGGTTCCATCAAAACCAATTTTTGACCTTGATATTAAATTTAAAAAATTAAACCCAACAGCAACCATCCCAACATATTCAAAGGATGGTGATGTTGGGGCTGATTTAACGGCAACATCAAAATATGTTGATGATTATGGTAATACCTGTTATGGAACAGGTTTAGCTATGGAAATACCAAAGGGTTATGGTGGTTTTATATTTCCGAGAAGTAGTGTTAGTAAACACACAATGAGTTTAGCGAACGCTGTCGGAGTAATTGATCCTGGATATAGAGGTGAGATTATTTGTAAATTTAAACCAACTCTTCAATTTCTTAAAGGAATAAACCCTAAAACTTTTTTAAAAGAGGGCAACATCACACAACTTGAAAATTATGAAGTGGGTGATAGGATAGCTCAAATAGTGATTATGGAAAGACCAAACATTAATTATATTGAATCAGATACATTATCTGAAACTGAAAGAGGTGACGGTGGATTCGGAAGTACTGGAAAATAAAAATAAACATAAAAACAAAAATAATTTGAAGTCAGATATAATAAAAGAAAAGAAAACCAGAGCAACTAAGAAAGTTGATGAGGTTAGATCACCCGTACCTGTTAAAAAAAGAATTAAAGAGGTAATTAAAAGACCTAAGGAAAAATTTTTAACTGAGTCACAAAAAGAATATTGGGATGTTTTGGATAAAAATGAAATAACCTTATGTTTTGGCCCTGCGGGGGTTGGTAAGTCATATATTGCAATGAAAAAAGCGGTAGATTTATTATGGAACGAAAATAATAAATATGAAAAAATTATTATCGTTAGACCAGCGGTTGAAGCTGAAGAAAAATTAGGTTCATTACCTGGTAATCTTGACGAAAAATTAGATCCATATATTTACCCATCTTATTATCTTTTAAATAAAATAATTGGTAAAGAAGCTAGAGAAAAATTAAAAAATGAAGGAATTATTGAGGTTGTAGCTTTAGGTTATATGAGAGGTTGGAACGTTGATAATACCATTTTAGTATTTGAAGAAGCTCAAAATGCCACACCATCCCAAATAAAACTATTGGTAACTCGTATTGGTTATAATTCTAAATTTTTTATATCAGGAGATTTAGAACAATCGGATAAATTTAAAGATAAAACAAAATCAGGTTTATTTGACGCTAAAACAAGGTTAGGTACAGTGAAGGGAGTTGGTATTCATGAATTTGGAATGGGGGATATAGTTAGAAATCCAATAATTAGTGAAATTTTAAAAAGGTACGATTAGTCTTTACTAATCGTATTTTTTATATTATATTATTAATATCATGGAAATATATATAAACATTGATGGTGTAATTAGAAATACCATACAAAAATTTGACCACCACTATAAAGATTTTTTTCTTTCAAGTGAGACCGAAAATGAAGAATCATTTGAATACGGTATTGAATATCCTATACATAATGATTCAATTTTAGATTCATATAAATTCCAATCAAATGATGAATATTTAAATTTTGCATTTGTTGATTATTCTATGGAAATATTTGGACACGCTGGTCTTAGTTACATGAACGCAATCACTGAATTAAATAACTTCATTTATGAAAATAAAGAACATAATGTAACATTAATTGGTCTTGACCATTTAGGTAAATCAAAACCGGCAACGTTATTCTTTTTATCAAAAAATGCGTATTTAGGAAATATAATTAAATTTACAAGTGGTGATGAAATTCCAAATTTATGGGAAAAATGTGATTTATGGATAACAGATAATGAAAAAATCATTGATATGTGTCCATCAAATAAAAAAATAATAAAATTTAATACAGATTACAATAAACACTTTACAAATCAATATGAAATTGATAAATTTTCACAAATAAACAAATTATGGTTGGAGGATACGGAAAAAAATACTACATTGATATTGACGCAATAGAAAAGAATTGTCAAATAGTATATACAAAAAAAAATAAAACAGAAAATGAAGAAGAACAAGAGGAGTATGTTGAGGATAACATTCCAGAAATTAACATCTTCAAATATGATATAGTAAAACTCTGTATTGATAGGGTTTTAAGTGAGTATGAAGAAGACGATGATGACGGTGGTTTAGGAAAATTTAAAACTAAAGACTCCCCTATATCATTTTCAATTGCATTTAACACATTAATAAAATACAATATAATATTAGAATACGACGATGAGTAAAGACATAGAAAAAATAGAATCTGCATATGAGATTTTAGAAAAAAACAAACATAGTGTCTATTTTTTAACATATGATACAAAAAATAACGCTAGAGCAGCTATTAAACATATCTATGATATGGCATTAACATTACGTAGATACGGTGTTGACGCTAAAATTTTAGTTGAAGATAACACATACACCAAAGTTAACGGATGGTTAGGTAAAACATATGATGAAATTCCAGTTGTTACAATTAAAGGTGATAAAACTGAGGTTGAAGTTTATGATATGATTGTTGTTCCAGAACAATATTCAAATATATTAGAACAATTGAAAAGTATTAAATGTATTAAAGTGATGTTGATTCAACAAAAAGAATACATGTTTGAGACATTACCAATTGGTAGTAGATGGTCAGATTTTGGTTTTGATAAGGTAATTACAACAACTGAATTATCTAAACAATATATTTTAAAATATTTCCCTGAAACACTGGTTTACGTGATACCACCAATTATTGGTGATAACTTCAAACCAACAACATTACCTACAAAACCGTTAATAGCTATCAGTGCGAGAGATAGGGTTCAACATAGAAAAGTTATATCAGAATTTTATCTAAAGTACCCACAACTTAGGTGGATCACATTTAGAGATATGGTTCAAATGACGTATGATGAATTCAGTGACAATTTAAAAGAATGTATGGTTTCATTATGGATTGACGATGAGTCGACATTTGGAACGTTCCCTCTTGAATCTATGAAATGTGGTGTACCAGTTATTGGTAAAATACCATTTAATGAACCTGATTGGTTAAGTGAAAACGGTATTTGGACATATGATGGTGATAAATTGGTTGAATTATTAGGTGAATTTATTTTAGGATGGTTAGAAGGTTTGGAAATGGATAAAGAAGTTAAATCCAAAATGGATGAAACTATTTTACCTTATGAAAAATCAATCACTGAAAACAATATAATAACAATATTTGAATCATTAAAATCAGGTAGATTAGAATCAATTAAAAAAGCGTTAGAAAAACGTAAACTAGAAATACAAGAAGAAGTATGAAAAATATAACAATAATATTACCAATACATGTAATTGGTGGTGAATACGATACCATGTTCTATAATGCATTTAAATCTGTTGAAGAATTTTATGAAGATGTAAAATTAAGTATTGTATGTCCGTTAAACGTAAAAGAATATCTTGAAAAAGACCCACTTTCTGATAAATTAGAATATCAATTTATTGTTAATAGTGGTGAAACTGACTTTTGTAGTCAAATGAATTTAGGTATTACTACATGTGATACTGAATGGTTTTCAATTTTAGAAATTGATGATACCTATAATAAAAATTGGGTGTCATATGTTAATGAATATATAAAATCTAATGAGGATATTGATGTTTTTTTACCTGTGGTTAAAGACATTAATACTGAAGGTAAATTTATTAGTTTCACAAATGAATCAGCTTGGGCATTTGGATTTTCCGAAATTCAAGGAACGGTTGATAATGAAGTTTTATTAGAATTCCAAAACTACCAAACAAGTGGTGGGTTATTTAAAACAGAAAAAATTAAAGAAATTGGTAATTTTAAAGAAAACATTAAATTAACATTTACTTATGAATTTTTATTAAGAATAACACATAACCATTTAAAAGTTATGGTAATTCCTAGAATTGGTTATACACATGTAAATTTCAGGGAAGATTCTTTATTTTGGAATTATAAAGAAATTGAATCTAAAAAACTTTCAGAATCCGAAATTGCTTTTTGGGTTGAGACAGCAAAAAAAGAATTTTTTTACAAAAATAAAAGAGAAGTTATATATGAAATAACCTAATGCCAAAAAAACGTACCCAGAAATTTTATTTCGGGGCGGATCAAGAAGAAGCAGTAGTACGATATTTAGAGTCCGAATCTGAAGTTGAAAGAAACGAGATATTCAATGAATATTTAAGAGATCCCCTGATAATAATGATTGATAGTATAATTCGTCGTTATAAGTTATATAGAAGAGATTACACATTTGAAGAAATTCATGTAGATACAACATCTTTTCTTTTAACTAAAATTTCAAAGTTTGACCCAAGTAAAAACACAAAGGCATATTCATATTTTGGTACAATTTGTAAGAATTACCTAATGGGTACAATACAAAAAGATAACAAAGAAATGAATAGGAGTGTTTCATATGAAGATATCTCAAGTTCAATTGATGATAACGCTGACTTATCTTATATTATCGATGAAAATCACATCAATTATACTGATGTGATTTCTAAGTTAGTAGTTGATTTAGAGGAATTTATAAAAAAAGAAAAACTAAACGAAAATGAAGAAAAGTTAGGTTATGCCCTGATTGAAATTTTCAGTAATTTTGAAAATGTTTTTCAAATTGGTGAGGGTAATAAATTTAATAAAAATTTAATATTATTATCTTTACGTGAGATGACATCGCTGAACACCAAAGAGATTAGAATCTCAATGAAAAAATATAAAAAACTCTACTCAAATATTATGTTGGTGTTCATAAACCAAAATTAATCTATTTATAGTTATGGCACTAAATAGAAAAAAAAACATAATATCATTAGATACCGACTCGGCGTTAGTATTGATGCAAGAAATTTATAATGACATTGTTGAACAAAAAAACATAGCATCCCTCATCACAAAAAAAATGTTAACTTTCATGAAAGATGCTGAGGATATGAGTGTACTTGGTCCTGTGATTAAGGAACAACAAAAAATATTATATAATTGTACCGAAAAGAAAATTTCATTAGTTAAACTACAAAGTCTTCTATTAAAACAAAGTGGAGGTGGTGGAAACCTTGGAAACAATAAATTAGTATTATCTGAAGAAGATAAAGTTTTATTGGAAAAATTAATGCAAGAAGATACAACTGACGATACTGAAAGTGAAAAATATCAAACGTAATGAGCAAGGTAAAAGATTTAAAAAAGGAGATACGTTCCAAAATTGATATCATTAAGAAAATTAATGATAATCCAAAGGGTACAATTAATTCATTATCGGATACATATTTAACTGATTTATCATCTACACAAGCTAAATTTGGTAAAAAAATTGGTGATTTTTTAAATAAAAGGTCAAAAAAAAAACAAGAAAATAACGACATTTTTGGTGAATTAATT
>Ga0102814_10001178_pt1 | contig 18623 bp, 31 predicted proteins | sample ColrivemetaGS741_FD_79112 | JGI IMG/M metagenome (GOLD analysis project Ga0102814, IMG submission 79112) | Estuarine microbial communities from the Columbia River estuary - Flood tide ETM metaG S.741 | ecosystem: Environmental > Aquatic > Marine > Intertidal zone > Estuary | place: USA... | reverse complement strand
ATTTTTTAATTTTTGTGCGGATGAGAGGAGTCGAACCCCTAGTCCTGTGGGGTTAGAGGCCACCCAACACACCCGTGTTGATTAGGAACCACCCGCATTTATTTTACAAATATACTAATAAAAACTAATTAAACAATTATTTAATTTAAAATATCATCAATTCTACTGTTCCTACTATGACATATTTCATTTTCTTCACACAATTTAGATTCACCATATTGTATAACACTTGAGTTAGTATCTAACATCTCAGATATAAAATACTTTATTTTAAATTTATCATTTGTATTTTTAGAATAGTCGTATTGTAATATTAAATAATCCTTAGACTTATCTTCTGGCTTAGAAACAATCGTACCAATAGGATACTTTAATAAACAATACTCATTACCATCTTCATCATATCCCCATATCATTTGGAAATAATTAATAGCATCCGTTATACAAGAAACATAAGCCATTATACTTGTTAAATTTCCACCAAATTTATAAACATATCTTGTGAATTTTCTATTTAGAACTTCATGTTCTTCTGATTCTTTACTAACTAAAACATCTGGATCAGGATTAATTAATTTTCTCGTCTCATTATTACTATCATTTGTTTTAGTAGATAAATTTGTTAAGAATTCAGCACCTAACACTTTTTCGAGTATATCAAAAAAAACCTCAGTTCTATTAGAACTAACAGAGAATGTTAAGTTATATTTAATTTTTGGTTCTACTACTTGTTCCATAGATTGACCAGACCAGGGATCGCTTGCGTCTTTAAATATTAAAATATCCGGATAAGAAGAATGATGACCATTATATGGTTTTATGATATAGTTTGTAACTATATCATTCCATTTCATTATCTCTAAATCTGTTAAAAACTTCTTCATTCTAATATTTGGTCTATTTTACCACTTCTTATTTCATCTATATTAATAAAGTATTTATCAAAGTCCCTCTTGGAGAGAGGGTAGTACATCTTCTGATGTTGATCCATCATAACATACATATAAACACCGTTTTCCATTTCATAGTCTTCTGGATTCATAGTTTTGTAATATTTATCTCTACTCCATCTAACTTTATTATTCTCGTTTATAACCGTTCTTTTACAATAAGCTTTCAATTAATAATTTGATCTATTTTTTTTACTCTTTGTTCATCCTTAGTTAAGGGTAAATTGGCTTTCTCACCACTTATATTACCAATAACGGTAAAAGTTAAGAATGTGATAAAGTAAATTATTGCAAATGTTTTATCATTTGATAATTGAGGAAAATATTCACATAATATAAATGGAATAACAAATAACATTAAAAATGCTAATGTTCCAAATATCAAAAATACACTACTTATTATCTTTCGTTTCACTAATCAATTGGTTTAATTTCATATCTCTCATAAATTGAACAAAGAATCTTTCAACATCACCTTCTGAGCTAAATTCAACCTCAATATCACTACCAGTACTTTCACTAAATACAATACAGTTTTTAATTTGATAAATACTATTATAAATAGTTATACCCGGTATAATAATGAAACTATTAATATCACAAGTGGTATCAATATCATTAAAAATTCTCTTAATCGAGACTACATTGTTAGTATTATTTGATATCCTTATCATAATCATTAATTCTTTTCTCAGCCACCTTTATATAATCTGGTTGTAATTCAAATCCAATATAATTACGACCCAATTCTTTAGCCGCTATAGCCGTTGTACCAGTTCCCATAAATGGATCCAAAACAACATCACCTTCTTTAGTTGAACCGTTTATAAAATACTTTACCAACTCAACCGGATAAACAGCTACATGACTATCGGCTATCTTTTTTGATTCAGAAGATATATTAATAAGTGTGGTGGGTAATGCTCCTTTTGGGTTTGGTGCCCAATCTTTATATTCATCACACTCACCATCACGAGCAAACCTTTTCTTCAAAGGCTTTTTCATTCTCTTAATACTTTTCTCAGAATACTCAGTTCTCATTTCATCTATATTAAAATAGAACTTTTTATCTTTAGCAAACCAGAAAAGATACTCTACTCTATCACCAAATCTATATCTATTTGGTAGACCTTTCATTTTATTCCAAAAGAGTCTTTCGAATAGTTTTAATTCGGTTCTTTTGTGTAATTCTGATATTAAGTCAAAAACATAAGGGTGTCTAAATCTATCTTCTACCTTATCATTTATATTTAGAATGAATGATCCAGTTGGTTTTATAACTCTACATATCTCATTACAATAAGGTAGAAACCATTCAACATAATCATTAGCTAATATTCCTTTGAAATCAATATAAGTTTTCAAATCAGCATAAGGTGGTGAAGTGATAACTAAATCAACTGAGTTATCAGGCATATCTTTTAATAGTTGTAAAGAGTCTCCTTGGTATATCTTATTAATATCCATTAAAGGTCTTTACTTTTCTTATTCAAGAAGTCTCTTTCCTCATCTGATAGTGATTCTATACCTGCTTCGTTTATTTTATCTAAAAGATCATCAATATCAAAATCTTTAATATCATAATCCTTTTCAATAACATCCTTTATGATTTCAAGATTAACAATATCTCTATCGATTTCTGGTATAGAAGATTTAACTTCTTCGTTCTCACTATACTCAGATTCAATAGTCATTTTAACTTTTGTTAACTCAGTTACGATTGTTTTTACCATTGAAGGTAAACTTCCTTTTTCCAATCTATTAGTTAACATAAAATGTTTTCCAATTTTCATAGTTAGGTTTACTCTTACCTTAGATAGTTCAAAATTCAATCTATCTTCAAATAACATCTTGGATGTCTTTTCATACATATCGGTATAAAGTTCTTCTCTATTATCTACCTTAGGTACGAAAAACCCGTAAGTATAGTAAAAATCCATATTAGATTCTTCTATTTCACTCTTGATGAAATTTGTTTGTGCGTTATCAATCCATTCTTTCACGTATGGAAAATCAGATAACACATCTTCTTTTTTTGCGCTTAGTATAAACATATTATTCAATTATATTTTTTATCTTATATTCTCTTATATTATCCAAACCTATAATAAGTTGGTTTTCATAATACTTATTACCATCAGATAATATGTAATATGGTTCATCTTTTTTATCAATAGTATCTTCCGAAACACCATGGATACTATTACCAGGTCCGAATTTAACCCAACTCTCAGTTGTTAAATTTTCTTTACATTCTAACCCCGGTGGTAGATCAAATGTAAATTTCATCATCTTATGTTGAAATTTTATATCTAAAGTTTCACTCGTTTCTATAATGTATGCTTGCCACATAATTTAAATGTTAAATATTTTATTAAAATCATCTTCAAGTATTTGATCTAATTTGAATTGTCTTTCTCTTTGTTCGAATGTTTGAATAAGGTTCCATCTTATATGGTCTACATCTAGGTAATCTCTCATAGTACATCTACCATATTCATCATAACCATATTCATCATAATCACCATTCATCCAAGTTAATACAGCATGAAATTCATATTCACCTTCTTTATCAACATCATCACAATCTAATTCAGACATCGTTTCAATTATCATTTCATCTTGTTGATTTCCTATTATAACCCAATAAGATTCCTCATTAAAGTTTTCAATTTTTTTAAGTGTGTGTTCATGTTGACCAAACTTCTCTGTTACTTTTCTAACATCAACAACACCAGTTATTATGATGTATTTTTTTGAAATACTTATAACACCATCCAATAATGAATCATAACTACTTTCCAATTTATCAATTAAATCATTCGACATTTTTCCTAGGTTTTATCTCAAAATATGATGCTACTAAAAATACAAATGAAATTATCATCAATACAAAGTCTATTTGATATATTGAATATATTAAAACTAAACTCGATAATATAAATGATATAATACCATTAACTAACTGACCTCTTTCTCTACCAAACAACATACTAAAGATTGATTTAGATATTCGACCACCATCTAAAGGATAGATTGGTATTAAATTCATTATAAATAGTAAAAGGTTTATAGTTATAAAGTTTGCTATAAACAGAATAACCACTGAATCATCACTTATATTAAATCCAATACCAGCAACAACAGCAATCAAAAATCCTAATAAAGCTAATATTAAATTCGATAATGGCCCAGCAAATGCTATCGAAATGGAGTGTTTATTATTTTTTGTATAACTACCATCTATCATAGCACCTCCGTGTAATATATCTATGAATATGTGGTCTGTCTTGTATCCTAATTTCTTAGCTGTTCTAGCATGTGATATTTCATGTACCACTATTGAAATAAATAATGATATTACCCAACTAATTGGTATAAAAAGGAATAGTGCTAAAAACCAATATTTTAGATATATTGGTGTTTCACCGTAACTAAATAGTTTCCAGGCGTTTTTCATAAAATTTTATTTAATTTATTATCTCTATATGTTGATAAAGATATACCCTTCTCTATATCTAATAGTATATCTTCAACATCTTCGATTGAAGGGTTCATATCTGAACAGTATTTTTCTTTAACTGAGTCTCTTATTTTCACAACTGAGTTACAATTATATGTTGTAACATATATGTGTCCATTTGGTAATGTTTTATTTCTTATCCAAATAGATGGTGATTTTTCTAATTCCCACTTATCAGCGGTTAGTGAATATTTAACTTCAATTTCATGTTCGGTATTATCTTCACCGAGTGATGTGAGTGTTCTCTTATAAGTTCTATCTTTGGATACTTTTGATGTCTCTACCCAAACAAGCGTATCTGAATTGGTCACATCACATAATGTGTTCATTATACTATCTAATCTATCACTTATCATTTTTTCTTAAAATTATTATTAACCCAATCTAATGGGAAAGAATTATACTCATTAGCATATAAGTTATGATTTAAACAAACCATAACCTCAAAATCTTCATTATCAACATAAAGAACATCATACTCTTTATCCTTTTCAAATAAAGGTTGTCCCAAGAAGTTATTTACTTGATTCTGACATATTAATTTATCACCTTTTCTCATATATTTCTTATTATAAAATTAGTATAAGTTGAGCTTACCCGACATTTTGCTTTATGCTATCATCTATCTATTGCCACAAACCCGACCATCAAAGGGGAACCGATACCCTAGGTCTGTACGTGTCGCTACTTCCGTGGTGATAACGACTATCCGAAGACCGTCTCCCACGTTAGGTTCAGTAGTGTCGAAGTTTCTCCAGTATATTACACCCTTTCGGGACCGGCGATAGCTTCTCTGACTTATACTAATCTAATATTAATTTCAATTTATACTCTCTATTAATCTCTGGTTTATTTAACCATCTAACTACCTGTTTATTGATTAAACTATGTAGAGAATTATATTCTTGTTTATTAATCTCTTCTAAATAACCGATATGTTTATCAAATAATGTTGTTAATTTTTCTGGTGTCATCATATTATTAAATTTACCAGGTGGGTCCAAAAGGTTTATTTCATTTATAAAGTTAATTATTGGTGATAATTCATCCCAACTTTCCCCATTTTTATCCCATTTTTCAAACCATCTTCTTATAACTAAGTGAAAGTATGTTTTATTTTCCAAGAAATATTCATATGTTATATTTACTTCTTTTGGTTTAACTCCAATATATTTATCCCACTTTTCAATTAAATAGTCTTTATCACAATCTAAAACTTTCATATCCATTGTTTCGTGGAAATGAAATGAGAAGTAAATCAGATTATTTAATTGCTCTTTTGTCATAATTTTCAAATATACGACAAATTGAAAGAAAAACAAAGGTTTTTTATATATAATTAAAATTTGATAAATGTATTATGAAAATCAAACATAAAGTAATAAAGGAATTTCAGTATCTAAGTCCTGATAAAAAGATATTTATATTAAAACTAGGAACTATATTAAATGAGTATGTTTATAATGTAAAAGGTGAAGATATTGTTATAGACAGAGATATAATTGATAATAACCCGGACTTTTTCGAGTTGGTTGATTGGAAGTCTGAATTACATACCTTTATAAAAGTTAATAAACTACCATCACCAAAAACTTTAGCTAATAAATTAATTCCTTTTATGGAAGATATGATATTATCTTCTATGGGTTCCAATAATGGTATTCAAGTTGATGATGAAAGAATGAGAGAGATAGAAAATAAAGAATCTGAACTTGATAGTAGAGAAAGAAGAATTAAAAGTAAAGAGGAAGAAATTGATATAAGACTTAATAGAGTTGATAAGAGAGAGAAGGATTATAAGGAAGATCTTAAACTTTTAGATAAAAAAGAGGATGATATAAGAGAAAAATCCAGAGAATTAGTTGAAAGAGAATTAGATGTACAAGATAAGTTACAAGATATCAATGAAAAGGAAAGAAACCTTGACAGAACTATATTAGAATCATCAAATGATATTGATAGTAAATACACAGAATTGCAATCTAAAATTGATAAAGATTTAAAAATTGTTTCAGAAAAGGAAAAGGATTTAGAAATAGCTCTTAAAAATCTTAAAAAGAAAGAAGATAACCTTTTAGATAGAGAATCAGAAATAAATGATTTAGTTAGAGATTTGGAATTGAAGAAAGAAGAATTTCAAGATTGGGGTGAGGAAATTGTTAAGTTAGATAATGAAATTAGGGATTGGGAAAAACTTCATTGGAAATTCAAAAGAATGAAGAAGCCACCATCAGCAATTTAACTATAAACAATCCAATCAAATTTAACAGTAAAAAACCGTCAAATTATATAGTAATAGGTATCATGATGTTACATGAAGTTTAGATAGCAAACAGAAATGAATCAATATCACCACCAATAGTTTTACTAATTTTACTACGATCAATTTGTTCAATCGTATCTAGTGATCGATATACATTGATTATATCGTTACCGTTTTGTTTATTTTGGATGAAGTTAGAGATAGAGTCGCAAAATTTATTTAAGTTGCTTACACCATCATATTTTTCAAGAACTGACCACAATATTTCTTTCTTATTTTCCATACACAAATATACGGAAAAATATCAAATTACCAAATTATTTTAGCAACTGAATCATACTGTTTATCAGATAAGTATTTAAATCTTAACATGATAATTTCTGCTCAGATAATTTATCTTTTAGTCTGACCAAACCAAACATCTTAGTTCTTTGATAAGTAGGGAAATTTTCTTTATTCTTAACAATCCATTCAATATCATGTAATCTTTTAACAGAATACATAACATAATATGTTGTATATCTTTTTTTGAAATTTATCAGAGACCAGTTTCTAAGTAAGTATTTTTTACTTACTCTTATAAAACCATCTCTTTTTTGGAACCTATCAATGCTATCCTTTAGGTTATCAATAACAAAAGAATAGGATTCACCCTCACATAAAAATGTTTGTATTTTCTTATCAATATGTTCTTCTATTCTATCTGGAGTCATAGAACAAAGATAGTAATTTTTTATTAAATTACCTAATTAGAGTTACAGTTCCATAAAATACTTTTCTACAATCCGAATTCGTAGCAATCACTTCCCATAGAAAAACATCTTTCTCACATAAATTACCTTTATATGTACCATCCCATTGTTTACCAACGAATATTAACATACCCCACCTATTATAGATAGATAGTGTATAGTCAGTATAAGTATTTATATAACTTGGATAAAATTTAGTATTTGTGCTTAAACTTGGGGTAAAAGCATTCGGTGATACAATCGTATCACATTGTGAATATGATATTGTTGATAGTAATATTAATAATGTTGTTAATAGTGTTTTCATTTTATATTTATTAATTCGACCAACCTCTTTTTTCAATTTTCCTGAAATTCGGTTCATCTTTTATTTTATTTAAATACTCTTTTAACTTTATCAATTCGATATCATCTGTGTCTCCATAAAAAGGTTTAATCTTAATTACATTACCATATGAATCAATATGCTCGGGTTTATCATCTACCATTAAAACTTTATCCATATTAAAACCTTTTTTAGACAGTTTACTAATATTCTTTTTATAGACATAGTGACCCATTCCCCATCCTTCACCATAATCATATTGAGGTGTACAGTTTTTCTCACTATAAAAGAATTTTAGATCTGATATATTAATACCCATCTTATTTATAATAAATTCAGCATAGTCTCTACCAGCCGCTGTCCAAACAGCAACATCAAAGTTCTCGAAAGCAAATTCTAAAAATATGTCTAGATTAGGTCTTAACATAGTTCTATATTGACCACCCAAAACCTCAAACGAATTCTTTAAGAAGTCGTAACTTTGAGTACTAAACTCACTCTCATAAACTGAATGAAGTAAGCACTCATCTAAATCTAATATCAATAGTTTATTTTTCATTTTTCATAAATTTATTACCAAGATAGAATAATGTTCCTGTCAAAGCTCCACCTATATGAGCAAAGTGAGCTACGTGATCATCTGGATACATAAGTCCAAAATATAATTCAATACCAAGTATTAAAGGTATAATTATTTTTGCTTTTATTGGAAGTATAAAGAATAGGTAAAATTTTTGTTCTGGATTTAGAATAGCCGCGATTGATAATACTCCAAAAATTGCACCTGATGCACCAACCATTGGTGACTGACTACCAGTTACAATTATATGTAGTAAAGCCGCCCCAAGACCAGATAGTAAATAAAATATCATAAATTTATTTCTACCAAAATAGTTCTCAACAACAGAACCAAAAGATAAAAAAGCTAACATATTAAATATTAAGTGAGCGGGTGAAGCATGTAAAAACATGTGTGTTATATACTGGTGTGGTTGGAATAGTTCACTACCATTTGGAAAAAGAGCGAATTGATCATAGAATGAAAAATCCATTGCGTATGATATAATAAAAATTATTAAGTTTAATAACGCAATCTGTTTAACAGTTTCAGTTAGTTTCATCTTCTAGTATTTTATCTATTTTAATTTCTCTGTTAAATGATTTTGTAATATCTTCAAATATAGTTGTATTTATACAGATAAAATCCCTACTTAGTGGTGATTCTTTCCCTATTTCATGGTAGATATCATCTTTATAATATCCAACTATATAAGAATAAACCGTTTGTGATGTAGTTGGTTTAAACCATCTAATTGAAAGTATTTCACCACCATCACCTTTTAATGTATTTGTTGATTGATAAGTATCATCTACATCAAATCTATTCTCATATAAAGGTATATTGAAATCACATAAAATAAGAAAGTAATTTATTCCTTGTAGCTTTTCATGTATTCCTGGTAGATATTCCATTAGTCTCTGTTATCAATAACGACTCTTTTACATCCATCACAAACAATTACCATACCTTGTTTAGTTGGAATTACCTTTCTATCACACTTACCTTCACAGAAGGCTTCACCAACAGGTGTGTATTCATCTAAAGGGTTTTTTCTTATAGGTCTTAAATGTTTCATGTTACAAATATAAGGAATTATATTAATATATACATTATGAAGTATATTAAAATGTTTGAGAATTGGACAGAAAAATATGATGGGGATTTTAATGATATTGAAGAGATATTCTTATCGGTCGCTGATTATGGTTTAACAATGGATGATGTTCGGGTCGGGAACATGATGTCAATGGGTAATAGTAGAATTATTGATGATCATACTGAGTTTGATATGTCTAATATACTAAAAAGCCTAACTGTTAAATTGATTTTTAATAGAGATTATAATAGAAATACCAATTTTAGCTTTACTGATGAATTCTATAATGAACTAGAATTAACCATAGAACACTTTGAAAGTAGATATGATTGTGTGTTATCAAATATATTTATATCTAAAAATAAATCTGTTTGGGTGAAAGATGTAGATGCTATGAGAGAATATACTGAATCCTTATCAGATATTTCTATTAGTTGGTTATCTTTCCTTGATATAGCATTCGAGATTAAATAATTCCTTTTATAATTAAGTCTCTTCTAATTGATTTCAATTCAGTTAAAATATCTTCATCTTTTGGATCATAAGGTCTACGCTTTTCAAGAATAATTTCAAGACTTTTTATCTGTTTGTTTATAACTGATATACTTAGCGGCTTCTTATTATAATTTAACCAATCTTCTTTTATATAAGAAGGCATTTTTGAGACATCATCGATTTTATCCACATCATCTTTTATATAAAAGTAATCGCCACTATCCTCAAATATGATAGTGGCGAAAAGTATTAGAGTATGATGGTCATACTCTGTAATTTTTGAAATCTGGTTATCCATTTTTACTATATCCATCAAGAAATGACTTTTCTTCATCAGAAAGACTTGACATCCCTTGTTTACCAATTTTATCTAATATTTCATCAATATCAAACCTTTTTTTATTTTCATCTTGTATCTTATCAATATCAGATATCTCACCCTTTAGTTGCTCAGGTGTTACATTGAATGTTTTCTCAAAATCAGGTCTATAAAATTTGAATCCTAATACCTCAACAACATCATCTATTTGTGTTTTGTATCTTTTTTCAATCGTGAAAACAATATCTTCTAAAACAGTATCTTTTATTGTTGATGATGTATAGATACATTTAGATTCTTTGAATATTGCAATTTCTTTACTATCCATCATATAAACAATATCAACGTCACCATGGTCTTCTAAAGAAGAGGATAAAAACACTGTATTATTAACTCTGTTTTTAAATTCAGATTTACCTCTCGATATATTTGAAAGAATTTGTTTGTACTGTTTGGTTATCATATCAATCATTCGATTCTTTGCTAGATTATCAGAAAATTTAGTTACTAACTTCTGAATCACACTACCAATTATGATACCACTAATAAAAACAATTATAATTTGTAAAACACCCATATATTATTTATTTAATTTATAAACTTCTTTTCTGATATCAATGATTAAATCATTAATGATATTTTCATCAACATTATCCGGTAAATCAGACTCATTGAAAATTCTATCAATTTCTTTAATCTCTAATTCAACATTATCTATTAAAGTTTGTAAGTCAACTTCTCCCCTTCTAATCGCAATTAACTCTTTAGCATTATCTCTTCTAACAACAATACCTTTACCTTCTCCAATCTCACGAGCCATACCAATTAGTCTAACACAGTGCATCATATTCTTACCATCAATCTTTTGACCGTGAGATTTAACATCAACCCATCTAGCCTCATTTCTTTCAGCTAACCAAGTTTGATATGAATTATAATCCTTACAGTGTTGTGAGTATCCATCCTTATTATAACTAAACACAGCAATTGGCTTTTCATCGACAGGAATAGATGATAGTCTAAGTTGGTTAGAAATACCAACATTATCACCCTCACCAACTTTAGTAAGTCCTTTATATCCAATAGATTTAGAATCATCATAATAAAGAGCATACATATCCCTAGCATTAGGAACATTTACAACTCCACAAAATTGTTGAGATCCTTGTGGATAATCATTGATTTCAAACCAATCATTAATTGATATCGAGTTGTGACCTTCAATCACAAAACAGAAATCAAGAATATCTTTTCTAGTGACTTTATCTTTCTCCCAGTTCTGTTTCTTATTTTGACCCTTTGCTTTACCAATTTGTTGACGTGCATAACCACCAAAAGAATTAGCACAAACTTTAGTGATAAATTTATCTTTATTTTCTAAAATTTTATCAAAAATAGGATCTTTATAGATAATACAATCTTCTGGTGTATTAAGTAATTCTAAAACGGTTGGGTTATTACTACCAAGTAATCCAAGAAACCTACGTAGTTCGTAGATAACAGTATCATTAGTATCATCATTGATTTGTTCTTTATACTTTATACCAAGTATATCATCCATCGATTGTATAAACACACCAGCATAATCAGTATCAGAAGTCTCAATATTAGTTCCATAAGCATGAGAACCACGTATAACTAAGTATAGTGGTATTGCTCCTGGTGATTTTTCTTGTATTAGTTTAAGTAATTCTTCTTTCATCCTACAAATATAAGGATAAATATAAAATTAGTTTAAGATTTTTTGAATTTCTTTTTCAAATCAGCTAAATCTTCTCTATACATATCTTTTGGATCAGTTCCTTCTAAGATTCTAATTTCTTCTTTCTTAGAAGTGAAATCTGCTTTTAGTTTATCAAAAAGTTCTTTCGTCAAAGAGTATATTGGCATTCTCAAAAGATAATCATATGAATCATCAATCTGTTCTAGACCTAATTTTTCAATTTGATTTATTATTTCTAGTTTAACAACATTGTTTATCTTTAACTTTTCATCAAGAATAGCTTTTATAAATCTACCTCTATTAGAAAGTATTTTTAATTCTCTATTTAACTTTTCTAGTAGAAATTCTTTTCTAGTGTGATAATAAGTTAGTCTGAAATTAACAAAATACTCAACTATTTCTTCACTAGTCTCAAATATCTTTAGTTTACCAAATTCATCTAATGTTGAGAATATTTCTGTTGATGATTCTTCCAATTTTAGAAGTTTTCTTAATTGTGTATCGTCTAACTCAGCTAAACTTGATCTATTGAACTTGATTATATAATCAATATTATCTTTACAATTATCATCATAGGAAACAATATCTTTATTATCACATAATTTATCTAAATGTTCTTCATACTTTTCATAAGTCATAGAAGGTGGTAATTCAGTTATTTTAACTGTTGAAGTATTTACCCTCTCAAAACTACCTCTTATTACCCATCTTTTAGGATTATCCAAATCTTGTATAAACTCACCCGAAAATTCAGCAAACGAAGGTTTGATAGATTTTATTATTTTACCGTCTAATATCTTAACACAAGATTCTATTAATTGATCAACATTTCTATTTAGAATATTAGATGCAAATCCAACAGCAATACCAGATGAACCATTTAATAAAACGGTTGGTATTATAGGTAGAAAGAATTCAGGCTCTATCGTTTCACCTTCTTCTTCTTTATAATTTAACAAATCAAAATCCTTATAAATTAATTTGAAGTTCTCATTTAGTTTAGTACCGATGTATCTTGGTGCTCCTGGTTGTGGGGATCTTAAAGATCCATACTGACCATCCTCTTCTAATAAAGCAGCGTTATTTTTAAATTTCTGAGCCATTGTAACAATGGAATTCTCTAAAGATGCGTTACCGTGATGGTAAAAAGCATCTGATGCTACTTTACCAGCCAATTGGAATACTTTTAATGTCTTTTCATTACCAGTCTTCCATATTTGGTTAGATATATGTATCACTTTTCGTTGAGTGGGTTTAAACCCATCAATAACAGAAGGCATTGCTCTACCTTCAATAGAATACATAGCAAACTCCTTGTATTCATCAGATAAAAATTCTGTAATCGTTTTTTCTGTCATCATAATTTTATATATAGTAAAAAGTTGATTTTGTTTTTTAATGAGAAGTATAAAGAAATATGATGATTTTCTAATTCAAGAGAAATATGATAAGAATATTAAGATTGAGTTAAAAAGATTAGGTGTTACCGATAAAAAAGATATTAACACTTATCTTTATCACGCACATAGAGGAAATTTAGGTCAATACTTAAATGAAAGGGGTGATAAATTCACATTTGGTATGCTAAATGCTTTATTCAAAGATGCACAAGTTGCTAAGAAAAGAACAGATTTAAAGGTTGGTGCTGTTAAGATGTTACATAGAGTAACACCAATGGCTTTAGCTCCTTTCTTTCCTATAATTGCAATTGCTGGTTTTATATTTGGTTCAACAAGAGCATTTAATAAGATTATGAAACCTATACTCGAAGATCCAGGTAATGACTATAATGGATTTTTAAAGAAAGTGATACAAAGTTCGATGAAAATAGCAGAGGGTGAAATCTCAACAAAAGATAGATTTACAAGAGCATTTGTTGTCTCTGATAAATTAGTACAAGCCATTAAACCATCAGTTTTGCAAGAATTTTCAATAGAGTTATCTGGTATAATGTCGAATATGGACCCAGAACAAGAAGTTCCTGATCATTATATTGAGAATGAATTAAAAATGTATTTAAATAATAGATTTGAGGTTAGTCCAAAAATACCATTAATGAAAGATTAAATTATGAAAAAATTTACAGATAAAATAAACGAGGCTAAAGAAGAATTCGATTCTAAGGAATTGGAACTAGGAATCAAGATAGAGTCTGAACACGGTGATGTTTATGATGAATTAAAAAACTGGGCTAAAAAAACATTCCAAGATGAATCAGTTGAGGTGATGTTAGATGATAAGGGTGAGCCTATCATGCCATGGACAGAAAAAGAGTTTTATGAAAAAATAGCAAAGGCTCATCTCAGAGAAATTCCTGATTATTATACTAGACTTAATAAGATGGAGAAAGACTCTGAATGAAACATTTAAAATCATATAAAATATTTGAATCTAAGGAAGATATTGTTTCCAATCTAAGAGATATATGCTTGGAGTTGGAAGATATTGGATTTAAATTTCATCTTAATAAAGATTCTGATGAAAACACAATAGAATATATTATACACAAAGAAGATTCTACTAGATTCAAATTTAGTGAGGATGTTATTGAGGTGGTTGATAGGATATACCAATATATGAGAGAGTTGGGTTGGTATTCACATTTAAGTTACAGTTTAGGTGGTAGTATAAGAAAGAAGTTTTATATCCGACCTGATGGTAGAATGAGAAACCAAGATTTACTTTGGATGAATGAAAATTGGCCCTCTGTTTATTCTATTGAATTTTTCTGGTATAAGATTTATGAAGATAAGATTGCTAATGAATCTATATCAAATACATCAAAAGATGTTATTGATACTTTAGTTTGGGAATATGGTGAGGTTATTTATGATATAAATAAGGATATAGAATTCATTGAAGATAAATTATTAGAATTAAGTGATTTAGGATACTTCACAACTATTAACTATTCACCAATGACATATGCGGGGGCTTCTTCAAAACCAAATATTTATATAGATATTAAAAATCTTAAATCTAGAGAAGATTTCTATGGTAAACTTGGTGAAAATAGAGGAATTGTTGATTCTATTATTGAGGATGTCCTAGAATATTTAGAATCTAGTGGATACAAAATTAAAAATGAATTTGATAATAGAATTCAACAACCAAGTGAGTTTAAATTCATAAATAATCCAGTATCATATCAATTCGTTCTTGGCCGAGAATAAACAAAGGATTAATCAATCTCTTAAAACAAAGTTTTTATTTTACTATATATAAACTAAATTCAAGAAAATTAAAATGTCGATAGATAAGAAATTTAAGAAATTAGATGATATAGACCATGTTATATTAAGACCTGGTATGTATATCGGTTCTATAAAACCACACACATCTAACAAATGGTTAATCGAAGATGGTAAAGCAATTCAAAAGGAAATAACTTATAATCCAGGTTTTCTTAAAATATTTGATGAGATAATAACAAACTCTGTTGATGAGAGTAAAAGAAAAGGTTCTAAATTAAATATAATTAAAGTAACAATAGACCGAAATGCCAATCAAATCTCTATTTGGGATAATGGTGGTATACCTGTTGTTAAACATCAAGAACACAAAGAGTGGATTCCAGAGATGATATTTTCAAATCTTAAAGCTGGTTCTAACTTTGATGATAGTGAAGAAAGATCTTGGGCTGGTACAAATGGTGTTGGTTCTACATTAACGAATATTTATTCAAATGAGTTTACAATAGAGACTTGTGATGGTATAAATCAATTTAATCAAACATTCTCCAATAACATGAGAGATAGGACTTCACCTAAGGTTAAAAAGGCAACTAGAAGTCACACAACCATTACATTTAAGCCGGATTTTGAAAAGTTTGGTCTGGGTGGTCTGGATGATTCACATTATAAAATGATTGAGAAAAGAGTTTATGATCTAGCCGCTTGTAATAATAAAATAAAAATATACTTCAATGGAGAAGTTATTAATTTTAACTCTTTTGAAGATTATATAAAACTTTATGTAGATGACTATTTCTTTGAAACAAAGAAAGGTAATAGTTGGTCTGTTGGTATTGCACTATCTGAAAATGGATTTCAACAAGTTAGTTTTGCTAACTCAACCGAAACATATGATGGTGGTACTCATGTTGATTATATCATGAACCAAATTATAGTAGATCTTAGAGAGTATTTCTTAAAGAAACACAAAACTGATGTTAAACCATCTGAACTAAAAAATCATATGTTTCTATTTTTAGATTCTACGGTTATCAACCCATCATTCTCATCACAAACAAAAGAAAAATTAATTACTGAGATTAAAGACTTCGGAACTTCTTTTGAAATTAGTAAGAAGATGGTTCAGTTAATATTAAAATCCGAAATAGTTAATTCTATATTAGATTGGATTGAACAAAAGAAAGATGCTAATGAGAATAAATTACAAAGGGAAATAAATAAGAAGTTATCTAAAATAAAAGTAGATAAACTTATTGATGCTAAGGGTAAGGACCGATGGAAGTATTCATTGGGTTTATTTGAGGGAGATTCTGCCGCTGGTGCTTTTAGAAAGTATAGAGATTCTCAATCAATGGGAGCCTTCGCTTTAAAAGGTAAATTTATAAATGTGTCTGATATAACAAGTCAGAAATTAGTACAAAATACCGAGGCTGTTAATTTAATGGCTTCTATTGGGTTGAAACTAGGACACGATATAGAATTAAAATCACTTAGATATGGTAGGATTCTTTTATATGTTGATGCTGATGTTGATGGTAATGCAATTGCGGCACTACTTATAAACTTCTTTTATAAATATTGGCCTGATATGTTCGAGAGAAGAATGTTATATAAGGTTGAAACACCAATCGTAGTTGCTGTACCAAGGATTAAGAAAGAAAAGAAAATCTTATTTTATAACCAAACTGAGTATAGTGAGTGGGAAGAGAAGAATGACTTAAAGAAATATGAGATAAAGTATAAGAAGGGTTTAGCTGCTCTAGTTGATGATGAGTATGAGGATATTATAAATAGACCTAGATTAACTCTTATAACTAAAGATGATGTCTCAAAAGATTCACTAAATATTTGGTTTGGTAAAGATTCTGATTTAAGAAAGAATGAATTATTGAAGTAATTTTTGTATATTTGCGCCTTATGAGAGATCGTGCTTGGCGCAGACATATAAAAGATACTATTACTATTCGTAGATTAAAACGATTAAGTCATCAACATGGATCTTGGTGGCACTTTGACGATGTTAATGATATCCCTAATAAATATCCTATATTAAAGGATTATATAGGAACATCTTATCACTTTATGTATAAAACATATGTAACTGATAAAGGAGATACAAATTATAAACAGAAATATTCTCCAAATAAATGTAAACATCGTTATAGATATAAAGGTGGTAGAAGAACAAGAGAAGATAGTAGGTTGGAGTTTTTAAGAATATTAAAAGAATATGGAATTAAGTAATTTAATACCACTAAAATTCGTTCCAACAACCGGGTGTGTTTGGGTTGTTAAGAATAAGTTTCTAATGTATAAACATTATGAACACATACCGGTTGCTTTCATAGAAGATGATGTTGTTTATATCTTTCTCGATAATAAAATACCTAGACAAATATTGAAATTGACAAAGTGGATTATGAATTTGGGTTATGAATTTTACTTCACTACACCACAATTATCTGATCCACACGGTGTAGAAGATATACAAAAAACAGTAATAGAACACTATTTACATTGTTATATACAGGAACACTTCTTCAATGGATTTAGAAAAATTGATTTAGATTTAATAAAAAATTTGGTTGATTGGTGTGTTAAAGAAAAATGTTCTGAATTAATAAAAGAATGTTATGATTTAATATTACTGAAAGTTAATAGAACCGATTATGACTACTACTCAAATAAACACACTTTTGAGTATAAAGATGAAATAAGAGAAGATTTTAAAACTCTTTATAGAGATATACAAATCAATATGATATTGTAAATGAGATTGTAATATTAATATATATTACGTGAAAATGATATCTAAATATAATAACTTCTTAAATGAAGCTAGTCTTAATGACACAAAGGTAAATGTTGATTATCAATTATCCAGAAATGGTAGGACAAAAGCTTTACAATACTCAGATGAAGTTGAACTTGAATCATTCAATATAAAATTTGAATACACAACAGAAACACCAAATGATGATGATAATATACTTTTGATTAGACCTAGCTCATTTAGTGAGATTAAGTTTGGTAACTTTATAAGAAATAATAATTTAGAAATAAATGATATATTACTTTATAAATTAACTTCTGATGATATCAGTCACAAATGGGCCATTGCTATTAAAGGAACATCAACAACAATGTTGAGACAATTAACTAGAACCGGATCTTCAAAAAGAGGTGATTATTTTAGAGAAACTGCTTTCCTTATTAGATTAGCTCAGATATCTTGGGAAACAAAGAAAGTTGGATTGAAAATCTTCTCAAATAGAGGTGAAGTTGAAATGTTGTATCAGGATGGTAAACAAGCTGAGATGTCAGATCAAAATTCAATTGAGTTTAGAGATGCTTACTATGACTATATGAATAAATCATCTAAAAAAGTTATAAAGATTCTTGATGAACATTGTCATAAATT
>Ga0102814_10001173_pt1 | contig 18649 bp, 13 predicted proteins | sample ColrivemetaGS741_FD_79112 | JGI IMG/M metagenome (GOLD analysis project Ga0102814, IMG submission 79112) | Estuarine microbial communities from the Columbia River estuary - Flood tide ETM metaG S.741 | ecosystem: Environmental > Aquatic > Marine > Intertidal zone > Estuary | place: USA... | reverse complement strand
CCCAACCTTCAATCGGGTATTTAAATTTCTTCTTTTTGTTTGGCGTGCTGTTGAGTAAAATGTCAATCGCTTCGGTGAAGGTTAGGCGCACAAAGTTGTTTTCTGAAACAAATTTTAGCTGCTCAATAAGGCCGCGCTCGCTGCGCTGTTGTTGTGGTTTGGCTTTTTCTTCATCGGCAAAACGGCTGTCTAAAAAGGCAATGTCATCGGCACAATTTTCTAAAGCATAGTTGATGCAATATTTTAGAAAATCTTCGGCCAAGGTCATGTTGTCGTCTAAATCGTTAAACGCAACTTCGGGCTCAATCATCCAAAACTCAGCCAAGTGACGGCTTGTGTTGCTGTTTTCGGCACGGAAAGTAGGGCCAAAAGTGTACACCTTACCCAAGGCAAGCGCAGCCAACTCAGCTTCTAGCTGACCAGAAACGGTGAGGTTAGTTTCTTTCTCGAAGAAATCTTGCGTAAAATCTACTTTGCCTTCTGCGTTACGCGGAGGATTTTCTGGATCCAGCGCACTTACTCTGAACATTTCACCCGCACCCTCGGCATCGCTGCCGGTAATAATTGGCGAGTGCATGTAGTAAAAACCATTGTCGTTAAAGTACTTGTGAATGGCAAATGCCAAGGCGTGGCGCACGCGAAGAATGGCGCTAAAAGTGCTAGTCCGTGGACGCAAATGCGCAATCTCACGCAAAAATTCTAAGCTGTGTTTTTTAGGTTGAAGCGGGTATTTCTCGGGGTCGCTGTCGCCAAGAATGTTGATGCTTTTTACAATTACTTCTACCGATTGGCCTTTGCCAAGCGATGCGGCCAAATCGCCCATAACTTCAACGCAAGCGCCTGTAGTAATGCGCTTTAAAAGTTCGGGGTCTGTTTCTTCAAAGTTTACAACCGCCTGTATGTTGTTTAGCGTGCTGCCATCATTTAAGGCAATAAAACGGTTACTTCTAAAGGTGCGCACCCAACCGCGCAAACGCAATTCTGTGCCAACGGCTGTCTTGGTTAAAGCTTGATTAACGGTAACTGTTATCATTCGTAGAGATTCTCTGTTCGTTCTGCCTGCAAAAGTGCATTTTTTTAAAGTGTTTTTCTTGGGTTTTCGCGTTGGATTAGCAGAGTTTTTAGCGAACATTATTCGCTTAACAATGTTTTAACATTGGTTTAAATGCAGGCCCATTGTGGCTTGTAGGAAATACACAAGAAAACCCAAGAAACAATTTACACGCAAAACGTTTCCGATATGTTTTTCGATTACATTTGCGCCCCCAATGGAAGAAATGCAACATAGAATTTTAGAAGACTCGGTCGATTTATTCTTTAAGTACGGAATAAAGAGCATCACAATGGATGATATTTCCAAAGAGTTGGGCATCTCCAAGAAAACGCTTTACAAGCATGTTAGCAATAAAGGCGACTTGGTTGAACAAGGTGTAAAGGCGAAGTTTGAGCAAGTGTCATCGGCATTAAAAGAATTTTCTAATACGGTTGAGAATTCTATTGATGAGCTTTTTGCGATTGATGAATATTTTGACATCATGATGCGCCAAAACCACCCTGCCGTGATGTTTCAACTCTCAAAGTATTATCCAGAAACGTTTAAGTGGTTAGACAAAGCCAAAGACGAATTTGTATTGGAAATCACAAGAGCTAATCTCGAAAAAGGTGTTCGACAAGGTTTGTACAGAGCCGATTTAAACATCGATTTCATAAGCTACATCTACATGGCACACACCAATTTGATGGAAGGCGGAACTAACGTACCACAAGAAATTTGCGAATCGCCCGAATTTCATCGCCACCATTTGGTGTATCACATTCGCGGTATCGGCTCAGAAAAAGGACTCACTTACTTAAATAATAAACTAAGCAAACAATGAACAAGTTTTTATTAACTGTGGCAGTTGCCATCTTAAGTACTGCGGTTTGGGGGCAAGGGTCCAGCTACTCGTTGCTTGAGGCACAGCAATATGCTATTGAGCACGCGTACAACGTGCAGAACAAAACGCTAGAAGTAGAAAAGTCTGAAAAAATGTTGATGGAGAACATTGCGCGGGGCTTGCCACAAGTTTTTGCTTCGGCAGACTGGACGCAGAACATAAACTTGCAAACCTTTGTTGTTGCAGGTGCTGACGGTGCACTACAGCCGCTAACTTTTGGAACGCCATACACGGCACAAGCAGCCATAAGTGCAGAGCAGCTCATTTTTGATGGCTCATACATTGTTGCCGTTTTGGCCAGTCAAGTGCTAAAAGATAATAGCATGAAGGAACTTGAAAAATCAACCATAGATATCCGCCAGCAAGTTGCAAGCGCCTATCATTTGGTGTTGATTTCTAAAAAGACCCTTCAACTTATTGATGATAATCTGGTTTTTATCACCAAGAATTACGAAGAATCTAAAAAGAAGTTTGAGGTTGGTATGTTGGAAGAACAAGATGTTGACCAATTTGAATTGATAAAATCAAACCTCGTCAACCAAAAAGATTACGCGCTCAAGCAAATAAATATTGCAGAAATGATCTTGAAGTTTCAAATGGGCTTGGATATAAATGCACCCATTGAATTGAGTGATGCGCTAGAATCTCTGATGGTTTTTAGCCAAGATGGCGGCTCGTTGCTGACCGAAAGTTTTGCGGTAGAGCAAAATATTGATTACCGCATTTTAGAAACTAGGGTAGAAGGACAAGCGTTAAATCTTCGAAATGAAAATGCCGCTTTCTTACCAAAACTCAAGTTTAAATATTACTACGGCCACAATATTTTTAGTGCAAACGCCAATGTGTTTACTGGCGAGCAAGGTATTGGCCGCGCAGATAATATCATGCAAAACTTCGGCTTTAACCTAAGTATTCCGATTGTTACAGGCGGTAGCAGAGTAGCTCGCGTACAGCAAGCAAAGATTCAGATTGACCAAGTTAGTGTTGCCAAAAAGCAACTAGAAGATAACCTGAAGCTTGAGTATGCAACTGCCAAGGCAGAGTACGAATACGCGCTTCAATCGTACAACACGCAATTGCGCAATGCAGAAATTTCTAAGAAAATTAGAGATACAAGCTCTAAGAAATTTGCAGAAGGTATTGTGAGCAGCTTGGAATTTACGCAAGCAGAAAACCAGTATCAAGATGCACTGCGTAGTGCTTTAAACGCGGCCAATAATGTGCTCGACAAAAAAGTGAAGCTTGAAAAAATCATTGGCAAATACAACAACTAAACTCCAAATTAGAATAAAACTTAAAATGAAAAAAGCAATTTACACCTTACTAGCGATGTCGTTTTTGGCAGCGTGCCAAACTGAAGATGTTTCTGACTTAGGGAAATTACGCACAGAAAGAGATTCACTAAACACGGTTCAAAAAGAGATTACAACCCGCTTAAAGGAGATTGAAAGCAAATTAGCGCTTGTAGATAGCAACAGCAATTTGCACAGTGTTACAATAGTTTCGGTAAATCCACAGCCTTTTGCACACTACTTTAAAGTGTATGGCAAAGTTGAAAGCAACAAGAGCATAAATCTGTATGCTGAGACTTCTGGTAGAATCAACAATATTTTAGTAAAGCGCGGGCAGAATGTTGCCAAAGGGCAATTGTTGGCCGAGATTGATGCATCTATTCTCATTCAAAATATTGCTGAGGTAAAAACCAGTTTAGAGCTTGCAAACGAGCTTTATAAAAAGCAAAGCAAACTTTGGTTGGAAGATAAAATTGGCTCGGAAGTACAATACCTGCAAGCAAAAAACAACAAAGAGTCTTTAGACAGAAGATTAGAAACCCTTAACGCACAATTAGCCATGACCAAAGTGCGCGCGCCTTTTAATGGCGTTATTGATGATATTTTCCCGAAAGATGGCGAAATGGCATCACCACAAATGGCCATGTTCCGCTTGGTAAACCTGAGTGAAGTTTATTTAACATCATCCGTTTCTGAAGCATATGTTGGCAAAATTGCAGTTGGCACCCCAGCCAAAGTCACGTTTAAAAGCTTAGGAAAAACGGTTGAAAGCGATGTGGTTCGGGTTGGAAATTTCATCAACCCAGATAATAGAACCTTTGAAATAAATGTGGCTTTGGGCAACGATTTAAACTACAAGCCAAACATGATGGCATCTGTAGACCTTCAAGATTATAAAGTTGACGAAGCTTTGGTTGTGCCAACCAGGTTGGTTATGGAAACATCTAGCGGAGAAAGTTACGTTTACGTTCTAGAAGGCAAAGGCGCAGAAATCGCAACGGTTAAGCGCGTAATTATAAACACTGGCGTTAGCTACGATGGCCAAACCGAAGTGTTAAGTGGCCTGAGCGGTGGCGAAAATGTGGTTGACAAAGGCTCGCGCAGCGTAAAAGAAGGACAGAAAGTACGCGTGGTAATTTTAGCAGAATAAGCAAATGGAAAGCAACAACAATCAAGAAATAAAAAAGGACAACGCAAAGTATTTTGGCCCCTCTACCTTTTCGGTAAACAGCCAAATTACGGTGCTTGTACTTACCGTAATTATCTTCTTGGCGGGTATCATGGCGTATGTGCAAATGCCGTCAGAAACCTTCCCAGAAATTGTAACGCCAGAAATTTATATCGGTACAGCCTATCCTGGTAATAGCCCGTTAGACATAGAAAAGCTCATTACGCGACCAATCGAAAAGGAGCTTAAAAGCATTACCGGGGTTGATGAAATTATCTCAACATCGGTTGAAGGTTTTTCTACCATTGACGTAAAATTCGATTTCGAAATATCGCCCGAAGAGGCATTAAGAAAGGTCAAAGACAAGGTAGATGTTGCAAAATCAAAGCCTGATTTTCCTACAGATTTGCCTGCCGACCCAAATATTTTTGAAATGAACATGAGCGAGCTGATGCCCGTGTTAAACATCAACTTATCTGGAAATTTTACATCAGACCAGCTTAAAGAATATGCCGAGTATTTAGAAGACGAAATTGAAAATATACCAGGGGTTAGCAAGGCCGAGATTCGTGGTGTTGATGCCAAAGAGGTTCGTATTAGTGTTGATTTGCCAAAAATGGAATCGCTAAACATCAGTTTTGGCGATATCGCACAAGCTGTTTCAAATCGAAACATGTCTATTTCTGGCGGTAACCTATTGGTAGATGGCGTGCGAAGAAACATTCGTGTTGTTGGCGATTTTAAAGCCATTGACGAAATTGGTGACGTCATCATCAAGCATGAAAAAGGCAACATTGTGTATTTGCGCGATGTGGCAGAAATGTCTTTTCAAGAAGTAGAAAAACAAAGTTACGCACGCGAATACACCAAGCCCGTAGTTATGGTGGATGTGATGAAGCGCGCTGGCGAAAACTTAATTGAAGTTTCTGCAGGAATTGAAGCCGTAATTACGCAAGCCAAGGCAGATGTTTTTCCAGAGTCGCTAGAGGTTTCTGTAACCAACGACCAAAGCGATCGCACCAAAAGCCAATTAAACGAGCTGATCAACAGCATCATCTTCGGGGTTATTTTGGTGGTGTTTATCCTAACCATCTTCCTTGGTTTGCGCAACGCACTTTTCGTGGGTATCGCCATTCCCATGTCAATGTTAATGTCCTTTTTCATCTTAAATGCAATGGGCATTACCTTGAACATGATGACGCTTTTCTCGCTCATCTTGGCCTTGGGTATGTTAGTAGATAATGGCATTGTGGTGGTAGAAAATATTTACCGTTTGCTTGGCGAGGGCTACTCACCCATGGAAGCCGCGAAGCGAGGTGCTGGCGAAGTTGCCGTGGCAATTATCGCCTCAACGGCTACAACGTTGGCGGCTTTTGTACCGTTGATGATGTGGCCCGGAATGATGGGCGAGTTTATGGGCTACTTGCCATTAACGCTTATCATCGTGCTTTCTTCTTCGTTGTTTGTTGCCTTGATTATCAACCCAGGCTTAACCGCACGCTACATGAAGCTTGAAGAAAACGAGAGTGACCGACCAAGAATAGCGCGCATAAGTTTAGGCGTAATTATTTTCGGTTTGCTCATTGGGTATGGCTTAAATGCACTAATTGAGGCAGATATTCTTTGGATTGGCAACTTGATGATTGTGGGCGGCTTGTTGGTTTTGGCACAGATGTATATCGGCAACGCCACGACCAAAAAATTCCAAGAACAAGCAATTCCTTGGATGGAGAAAAAATATGAAGGCATTTTACGATTGGCCCTCCAAAAGCGCAATCCGTACAAGTGGTTTGTTTATACCATTTTACTTTTGTTTGTGTCTTTTATCTTGTTAGGTGTCTTCCCTCCAAAAACACTCTTTTTCCCAGAAAATCAGCCAAATCAGGCCATTGTTTATATAGAAATGCCCATCGGCACAGACATTGAGCAAACCAACAAGCTAACAGAAATGTTAGAGGCAGAGGTTATTAATTTGGTAAACAACTACACGTATAAAAGAGACACGGGTTCTGGTGAGTTTGTGTACAATTACATGGTTGAGTCTGTAATTGCCCAAGTTGGTGAAGGAACAAGCGACCCGAATGCGGGGCCAAGCATGGCACAAACGCCAAACAAAGCAAAAATTACTGTTGGCTTCCGTGAGTTTCCATTTCGTGTTAACCAAGATGGCGATGCTGTAAGCAGTGAGGACGTTATGACAGCTATCCAAAACAGCATCAGCTCATATCCTGGCGCATTGATTACCGTAGATAAAGACAACATGGGGCCGCCAACAGGCGCCCCAGTTAATATCGAGATTTCTGGCGATGATTATTTAGTCATCATGGCAGCAGCCGAAAACATCAAAACCTTCATCAACGAAAGTGGCATTCAAGGCATTGAAGAATTAAAGGTGGATGTAGAGCAGGGCAAACCAGAATTGTTGATAGACGTTGATTACGCAAAGGCGAAAACCCTTGGCGTAAGTACCGCACAGATTGGAGATGCATTGCGTACAGGCTTGTATGGCCGTGAGGTTTCGCGCTACAAAGAAGGCGAAGATGACTATCCAATAAACCTGCGTTACCAAGATGAATACCGCTATAATATTGATGATTTATTGAATCAGAAAATTACGTTTAGAGATCAAAGCAGCGGCAAAATTGTGCAGGTTCCTATTTCGGCTGTGGCATCTCCGCGTAAATCCTCAACATTTAGTGCAGTAAAACGCATCGACTTAGATCGCGTAATTACCCTGCAAAGCAATGTTTTGGCAGATTATAATGCCACAGAAATTAATGCACAGCTCAAAGAATTGATGGCAACATACAATGCCCCACGCGGCATTGGCATAAGTTTTACAGGCGAGCAAGAAAAGCAGGCCAAAGAAATGAGCTTTTTATCGGGCGCCTTAATGATTGCCGTGTTTTTAATCTTCTTGATTTTGGTAGCGCAGTTTAACTCAGCATCAACGCCATTTATTATTCTTACTACAGTGGTGTTGAGTTTAATTGGTGTATTCCTTGGCCTCATCATCTTCCGCATGGAGTTTATTATTATGATGACCATGATTGGCATTATTTCACTAGCGGGAATTGTGGTAAACAACGCCATCGTTTTAATCGATTATGCCAACCTTTTAATTGAGCGCAAAAAAGATGAAATGGGCATGCCGCAAGAAGACAAATTGCCCTTACCTGTTTTAAAAGAACTTATTGTAGAAGCGGGCATGAAGCGTTTGCGCCCCGTGTTGCTCACAGCAATTACCACCGTGTTGGGTTTAATTCCTTTGGCAACGGGTATGAATGTCGATTTCTTCACCTTGATTTCAGAAAACGACCCACACATTTTCTTTGGTGGCGATAACGTGATCTTTTGGGGGCCTATGAGTTGGGCCGTTATTTACGGGTTAACATTTGCCACCTTCTTAACACTGGTTATTGTGCCTGTTATGTTTTACATCATGAAGCGTTTGCAATTTGGCATTCGTAAAAAGACAAAAACGCTGGCCTAAAAACTTGAATCTTTTAAGAGCCCTTGCCCTGTGCAGGGGCTTTTTGTTTTACAGCTAATTTTGTGGCGCTACGGCCGAAGTAAATCGAGTGATTATGAAATACCGTTTTTTTAAATCCTTAAGTGCGCTAAACAAGGCGGTGCTGCCCAAGCTTTACAATACGAAAGACTTTGCCAAAATGAGCAAAGCGCAGCAAGCCTTAGCTGGTTACAAACGTTGGGTAACTTTTAATTTTATGGATGCGCGAGACGCAAGGGAAAATAAGAACTAGCGCAAGTCCTAACAGCGTTTCAATCGCGTTCAGGGTTTTTACTATTTACAAAGGTACATACGTCTTCATCTGTATAACGGTAGCAATGCTTAAGGCGCGGGTTTTGGCAAGCTCGGCTTTTGGGCCGCTAAAAAGTTCGTCAACGGTTTTAGTAAATAACGCCAGCCATTGTTCAAAATGCTGCTTTTCTAGTTTTGCCTTTTGGTTGAGGTGTACATGCGCCTGCATGGCGTTGCCTTTGTAAAGTGCCTTTTCAAATACAATGCTTTCCCAAAAATCGTACATCACGGGCAGGTGTTTTTCCCAGTTTACGGGCACAACGTCTATAAAGAAATGACTGATGCTGCTGTCTGCCAGCACTTTTTCGTAAAAACTGTTCACTAGCTTTTCAATGTCTTGGCGCTTTTCAATGTCATTCATGCTTTACTCTTTTTAATGTCGAAAGGTACGTGCAATCAATCGATGCTGGAGTCAAAAGAAAAGTGAAAGTCAAAAGCCTAACCTTGTTTTTTGAAAGCCAGGATACCTGATTTTTCCGACCTTTTTTCTAAGCCTAGCAAGTTATATTTGTTGCCCCTTAAATAAAAAAAGAATGAAAAGGCTAGTTTACATTATAAGCGCACTTTTAATAACAAGCAGCGCAATTGCACAAGAATGCTTCGAAGTAAGTAAAGACCAAATTTTAAGTATAAAACAAGACGTTGAGTTTTTATCAAGCGATGCATTAGAAGGTCGTTCACCTGGAACAGCAGGCGCGATTTTAGCCCGTGATTACATTGCAAAACGCTTTTCAAAGATGGGTGTTATTCCAATGGGGCAGTCTGGCTTTTTTCAAGAATTTAGCGTGCCAGAGCCTGTTGTGGTTGATGCTGACGGAACATCGGCAAGCATTGGCAAAGAAAGTTTAGCCCTAAACAGCCAATTTTATCCGCTGCTTTATTCAAACAATGCAAAAGCAACAGGTAAAACCGTTTGGGTAAATTTTGGCATAACTGCTCCTGAATTAGACTATAACGATTATAAAAAAGTCGCTTCACTTACAGGAAAAATTGCTGTCATGGATGTGTCCTCTCCAGACGGTATTCATCCACATTCTGCTTATGCCAAGTACCACGATTTAGCAAACCGTATTTCTTTGGCAAAAGAAAAAGGCGCCATTGGTGTTGTTATGGTAAACCTTGGCGACATGGCAAACGACCCAGAAGATGAGTATCGCAAAATTAGAGGATTAGGCATTCCAGTAATCTTTGTTAAAGATGATGGCCTCGCAAAGAAATTAAAGAAAAGTAAAGACGTAAGTTTTGCTGTACAGCAAGAAGAAAAAGATGCTGATGCATATAACGTGATAGGTTTTATTGATAATGGCAAACCAACAACTGTGGTTATTGGTGCACATTATGACCACCTTGGTTGGGGAGACAATGGTTCTTTGTATGTTGGAGAGCCAAGCATTCACAACGGTGCAGACGATAACGCTTCGGGTACCGCGGCACTAATCGCGCTTGCCGAAACACTTTCTAAGAAAAAAGAATTTACGGGCCACAATTATCTTTTCATCGCCTTTACGGCAGAAGAACGTGGTTTGCTTGGCTCGAATTATTACGTAAACAATCCTACTTTCCCGATAGAAAAAATGGCCTACATGATTAATATGGATATGGTTGGCCGCTTGCGCGAGAATCAGCTACAGATTTCTGGTACAGGAACTGCCATGCAATGGCAAAGTGTTTTTGAGAAAATGGAGTGTTATGACTTAAAGTATAAATTAGATCCATCGGGTGTTGGACCAAGCGATCACACTTCATTCTACAACATGGGAATTCCGGTGTTGCACTTTTTTACGGGCAGCCACAGCGATTACCACAAACCAACAGACGATGCCGATAAAATTAATTACAAAGGCATTGCCACAGTAATTGCCGTTATTGAAACGGTTATGCAGCAGGTAAACGGAGATGAGCGTTTGGAATATCTTGAGACAAAAAACGAAAGCGCACGCAACGCACCAAAATTCTCGGTAACCTTAGGCATTATGCCAGATGATATGTACGAAGAAGGTGGCGTTAAAGTAGATGGCGTTACAGAAGGAAAACCAGCTGCCGAAGCAGGAATTATGAAAGGTGATATAATTATGCAGCTTGGCGATTTTACCATTGGCGACATTTATGCCTACATGGGCGCCTTGGCAGCATTTAAAAAGGGAGACAAGGTCATGGTAGTTTACATGCGCGAAGGCAAAAAAATGGAAACCAACCTTCAGTTTTAATGACGCCTAAAAAAGCAGATAAAGAATACGCAGTTGCTGTAATTGGTGGCGGAAGTTGGGCCACGGCCATCGTAAAAATTCTTACAGAAAACAACGATTATGTGGGTTGGTGGGTGCGCAATGCAGACACCGTTGCCGAAATAAAACGCACCCACATGAACCCGCGTTATTTAACGGGTGTGGAATTGGCGACTGAGAACATCGACATCCACAACGACATAAACCACATTGTTGAAGAAGCCACACACGTCATTTTTGCGGTGCCTTCTGCCTTCTTAAAAGATGCCTTAAAAAACCTCACCATTCCGCTAAAAGACAAAATTGTGTACAGCGCCATTAAAGGAATTGTACCCGATGAGAACTTGATTGTTGGCGAGTTTTTTAACCAGTATTACGATGTGCCGCTCGAGAATATTGGCGTAATAACGGGCCCTTGCCATGCCGAAGAAGTTGCCCTCGAACGACTGAGCTATCTAACAATTGCTAGCACCACCGAGAGCCACGCCAAGTTTATGGCCGAGCGTTTAAACTGCCATTTTATTCGCACCACAATTACAAAAGACATCTATGGTACCGAATATGCCGCGGTGCTCAAAAATATATACGCCTTGGCGGCAGGTATTTATCACGGTTTGGGTTATGGCGATAACTTTCAGGCGGTATTGGTAAGCAACGCCATTCGTGAGATGAAGAAGTTTATGAAGGCTGTGCACCCCATAAAACGCGACATTAACAACAGCGCCTATTTGGGTGATTTATTGGTTACCGCATACTCGCAGTTTAGCCGCAACCGCATGTTTGGCAACATGATTGGCAAAGGCTACACCGTAAAAAGCGCACAGCTAGAAATGAACATGATTGCCGAAGGTTACTACGCCACAAATCTTATTCGACTTGTGCGCAAAGAATACGAAGTAAAAATGCCCATTGCCAGCGCAGTGTACAAAGTGTTGTACGAAGGAAAATCTCCTAAGGAGGTAATGGCCAAGTTGGCTGAGAAGTTGAATTAACTACTTAAACAAAACGAATAGCGCGTTGAATAACTAATTAAACGTCATAAATGCTACACTTGAAACATTTGAATTTTCAAAATTTGAGAAGTGGCTTGCTTATTTGTTTTTGCCTTTTTCTCAACGCGCAACTAAGTGCACAGGTTTTAAAGTCTGTAGTGCCATGTGCAGGTTATTGCGAAATCGATTTTCTGATTGAAGTTGATAGCGTAAAAACAATAGTTTCAAGAAAGAATAGCTTTCAAACTTCTTATTTAGAATTAGTAGAAAACTCAAGTTTTGTTTGGTCTATTCAAGGAAACCATGAAGTAGTAGATTTTGAGAATCAACAAAACAAGGTAACAGCGGTTTTTCACCAAGGGTCAACGTTCATTATTCGCGAAATCGATTTTCAGGGAAATCAAAAAGATATTGCCCTTGTAAAAGAAAAGAATGAAGTGCTACGTTATGCGGGCTACGAGAATAATTATGGCGGAGTAACACTCGTTCAATTTAATAGAAAACCTTTGAGTGGTGGCACATTCGAACTTAGCAATCACGTAACCGTTTTAGATGCCCAAGGAAGCGTAAAACAAGTCTTTACTTATTTCAGTGCTTCACAATTCAAGTCAATGCACTACTTAGCGAATGGTAATTATGCCATTGCAGTTGCTAATCGTATAGAAATATATCAACCCGGCCATGTGCTCATTTCTGCATTTCAGCCATTAGTTGGCAGCTTCATAGAAGGCGAATGTGTTTCTTTTTATGATAACTATTTTTTGGTCGGTTTAGTTGATTATACCGGTCAGAACTTAACTATTGAAGCAAGAGATTACGCATGGAATATACTTTGGGCAAAGAGCCAATCGCACTTGGGTTTTTTGGGTGTGCAGCACTATTTTATTAAAAAGATTGCTGGTCGTAGCGAGTTTATTTTTGCTGTTGCCCACGCTAATTTAGGCGGTGGAACATTTGCTGCTGAGTCAGAAGTTTTTGTGATTGATTTTAACGGAAAGACGATTTGGAATAAGAAATACGCGAATATGGATATCTCTCAAATGTGGACGTGCGATACTCATTTTATTTTCAGCAACGAGAGTTCCATTTATACTGAAAAGGTTCAGCTGCCACCTTTAAAGACCAATGTGCTGCTGTTTCCAAACCCTGTTTCTGGCTTGGCTACCGTTTATATTCCGCATGGGCTAGAAGCTTCTTCTACAAGAATGGATGTTTACAATTATAGCGGTAAACAAGCTTTCTCTCAAAACCTTTCTGCGCAAGACCCAATGGTAAATTTTAGCAATCTTGATTCAGGTTTGTACTTTATTCTTTTAGCAGATCAATATGGCAAAACGGCCGTACAGAAGTTTATGAAAGTGGTGGAATAAATTGTTGCTCTTATAATTAAAACTGAAATCGAAGGCCAGCCAATAAACTGTGCATCTTAACGGTTGAAGGAATAGCAGGCGTACCACTCATGCCATTAGAAATGGTGTAACGATACTCCAAAAACAACAGTTTATAATCTACGCCAGTGCCAAAAACAACGCCTTGTTGGACGTCTTTTGTGCCAGCCAATGCCGCTATATTTTCTTGATTCAAAGGGTTTCCTTGAAAAAATGTTTCTCGATGCAGGCTATTTTCGTTTTTTGTTGCAAAGCCGTAAAGCAACCCAGCATTTACAAAAGGGTGTAGCTCGCCAATATCAAAACGGTATTTAACAAATACTGAAAAATTAATGTAGGCCTGATTAAAGTAGGCTACTTCTTTGTAGAGAATATTATTGTGGTTTGTGTATTCTACAGAGCCTTCAGTTGCGTAGGAAGTATAGCTCAATTCAGCCTTAAAGGCAAGTCTGTTTAAGCGCTTTGGCAGAGATAGTGCAACTCCTAAACTTGGTGTAAAATCGGCCTGTGAATTAAAGTTTGTGCTATTTAAATGAGAATAGAGTAGATCTTCACCGCCAAATTTTAGCTTCGAAAAAATCACGCCAGCGCCTATATATAATTCAACTGCACCTTTCTCTTTTGGGCTGAATGCCTGATAAGGTGTTTTGCTGCATTCAAAGTATTCGTTAAACACCTTTACCATTTGCGACCTTTTATAGGTCATTTTAGATATTGAGTTTACAATGGTCGCACAATTGGCAAAGTAATACGCCAATATATTTTTATAGGTGTTTACTTCCTTCATTGTTTTTTCAACACCCTCGGCTTCCGTTAGATATTTCCTATAAGTCAATTCAACAAACTCGTCTTTCTCGCCAATAAAAAAGTGCTCTTTGTTATTCTTGTCGTTTAAAAAATAGAGGCTCTTTGCACCTTCAAAAAGCACTTCTAATAATATCGTATCTACTACAGGCATTCCCGCTTGAGATTTGGTGAGTTTATCTAAAGCAAGTGGCGCGGCATCGTAGGTAATGATGCGGCTGATGTATTTCTTATTTGCAAATGTTACTGTTTGAATTTGGTTGGCGTTAAACGAAGTTTTATCACTCTCTAGCTCAGACTTAAACCAAATGGTGCTAGGATTTTTTTGCCAGTCTTTATTGTTTATCCAGCCCTTTATTACTTCGCCAGTCGATGTAACTATTTCTGCAGGCACATAATTAGATTGTGAAAATGCAAGCTGAAAGGACAGCATGAGTACGAGAACAGGCCAGATTGGTTTCAATAATTCAAGTTTTTTAGATTGCGCGGCAAACGTATCGTTTTCTTGCACGTAACGCTATGACTTCCCAAGTAAAAAGTAAGGCATAAATTAAAACTCCGCAGCGCAGGACACTCGTTTTTTTCTGCCGGAAATGGGGTGAACGAACTCAATATAATCTGCATGAAGGTGCATGCGATTGGCTTTTGAACCGTAAAGCGTGTCGCCTTTTATGGGTGAGTTTAAACCAAGTTGGTGCGCCATGTGCACGCGCAATTGGTGGCTACGGCCGGTTACAGGAGTTAGCTTTATGCGCGTTACTCCTTTATTCCTTTCGATGACTTTGTAGTGCGTAATGGCGCGCTTGCCATGTGTGTAGCAAATAACTTGGTAAGGCCTGTTATCTAAATCTACCCGGAGGGGCAAATCAATCAATCCAGCATCGGGGGTTTGGTCGCCATCTAAAACAGCCAAATAGCGCTTTTTAATACTTCGTTCTATAAACTGAGCTTGTAGCATTTTGTGCACCTCAATGCTTTTCGCAATCAGCATAATTCCCGAGGTGTCTTGGTCGAGACGGTGCACCACCATGGGGCCGGTAGCTTTGGGGTATTTGGCCTTCATTCGCGTGGCAACTGAGTCTGAAATTTCTTTGCCAGGAGTCGATAAAAGCCCTTCGGGTTTATTGATGACGCACAAGTGCTCGTCTTCAAAAATGGTTTCTATTTGTTTGCCTTCGCCATAATTTGTGAGAAGGGGGTTTACCTCAACCTCGGTTTTGCCAAGCATATGCCCCAAAATGGGCTGGCATTTTGATTTACAAGCCGGATAAAAATGGCCATGCTTCCTGATTTCAGAACTTGGCGAAGCCCCCCACCAAAACTCAGCCATAGAAATAGGCTTCAAGTTATTGGCAAAGGCATAATTGAGCAACTTTGGGGCGGCACATTCTCCGGCTCCCGCGGGAGCTTGCTCTTCTGTAAAAATATCGAGCAGCGATTTTGTTTCTCCGCTTGCATCTAAAAACTGATAAGCTTCAAAAATCTGGCGTTGTAAATCGGCACTGATGCTTGCACGTTTTTCTTGAAAGGCGTTGAGTTTCTCGGCAAGCGGAATGACGGCTTTTTCACAACGCTCAACCTCGGCTAGCCAAAAGCGTTTTCTGTGGCCAACGTATTGTTGTCGCTTTACACTTTCGCTGGCCAGCTCGGCTTCAAAGGTTTTAAACTCAGCTTCGGGCATTTCTAATCGGGCTGCTTCTCTGCGTGTTTTACGGTCGGCTTTGCTTTCGCGAAGCATTTCGCGAAGCTCTAAAAGTTCTTGTTCTCCGGCAGCTTTTGCCTCGCGCAGCGATTGATGCGCAGCCTTAAAATCAGCATCGTTTTGCAGTGCCGCAATCTGTTTCGTGAGCAGCGTAATTTCGTCAGAACCCAAGGTAAAATAGTTTGGCTCGGCAGGCATTTCATAGATGCTTGGCACAAAACCCGCTGGCCGCGCCATGTTGGTGAGTTTTCCAGAATAGGCGCTCAAATAGCCAATTTCTCCTTCAGAACTTTGTACCACTAAAACGCCAAACATTTTGCCAATGGGCGAAGTTTCATCAGCACTTTGAAGCCCGAAATTGTGTTGCCAATCGCTTTGAATAGTTAGCTTTTCCTGAAGCTCTTCTGCGGCCAAAATACTTAGCGGATGCGCTTCGTAGCAAAACGGAAAGGTAAACTGCGAGGGCAGCGCAATGTGGGCGATATCTGATGAAAAGTGCGTAAACAAGGCGGGCAAGATTACACAAAGATTCGGTACATCGGCAATTGCTTGGCTCTAATTATTGCCTTGCGTGTTACTTTAATACTTGTTTGGGTCTTTCTGAAAGGTGTAGCCTATCGTCCACTCAAAAATATCGGCAACGCCTTGATGGGCTTTGATTGTAACGCCCGTGTAAATATTGTTGTTAAAGCGGTAGCGAATACCCACGCGTTCGTAATAAGGGGTTTGTTCGTCATTCTCAGGGTTGCGATGCAGATAAAATGCAAGGCCAATTGGAATGTATAAATGTTCGGTTAAGTGCCATTCCCACGTTCCAACTACTGCAAATGACATTGATTTAGAAAAGTTTGACGCATCACTGGCATTTCGAAGTTGAGATTCTGCCGCATAAAAAGCATCAATTCCAAGGCCGAGGCTGTAGCGGTAGTTTATCTTACGCATTGCAGCCACGCTAATTCCGGCTTTTAAATAGTTTGGGTCTCCGGCAACATAGTTTTTACTGCCTGCAAAAACATCAACATTAATAAGGTTAAACTTGGTAAAAGGACGAATAGCTGTTTTGTATGAATGCACGCTAGTCTTGCCAATTTTGTAGCTCACACCCAACGTAAAAGGCACGAGGTTGATGCCGTAATTTGGCTGCTTAAAAGATCCGTTTGAGAAATGCTTAAAGCCAAGAGTTGCGTTTGCCGACCAATAATCGCTAAAATGATAGTTTGCTAAAACGCCTAAATGCACATAGCAATTTCGATACGAGCCAATAAAAACGTTGGTTGGGTTTTCGATAGGGTCGTATGGGTTAAAATTATAAGATAACCCAAAAGCCCCGGTGTATCCGAATGTCCAACGTTTTGCTTGTTCAAAGTTAAATGGAATGGTCAAGAAAAAGTACAATGCGTTGGGCTTGCCAATGGCCTCTTCATGAAAGGTTGACGAATACCAGCCCAGTCCAAAAATGGGTCTTCGATACACGGTGCTATATTGGCTATTGGTATCATTTAAGCGAAAGCCAAGACGTATATCTAAACCATTGTAGTAGCTAGCTTCTGCCAATTGGTCGCCTACTTCGGTGCCGTTTCCTAGCATAGCACCGTTCTCAAAACGCAAGTCCAGATATTTTACATATTTCGGAGTTTTTACTGAATCAGTTTGTGCAAAAACTTGATTCGAAAGAAAAAATAGGCTAGCAAAAAGTAAACTACGGCTTAAAAAGCGAACGATTGTCATGGAGTTCTATTTTGGTTACTAGAATGGCCGCTAAAATAAAGGCCTTTTATGATACAGTTTCATTATTTATTTCAGATTTAAAATCTAGGACAGCTCGAGTTTACTTGATGAGCACTAAAGCGGCCACCACATGACCATGACACTTTGAATGATGAAAAATACCGCAAACGGCAGTACCAAATATCCCATTACATCGCGCGCCTGAATTTTAATTCCGGCACCCATCACCGGGAAAATAACCAGTAAGAAAAAGGGTTGTAAAAGGTTGGTCAAGCTTTCACCATAGGCCATAGAAAGCACTGCACGCGCTTGCACATTGGCAAGTTCTTGAGCGGGTAGGCACGAAGCAATTTCATTTACGGCCGAAATTACACTCGGCCCAATCACAGCAAACTCGCCACCGGCAGAAGGGATCGCAAAATTGACGATGCCGCCCGACACGTAGGCGAAGAAGGGGTAGGTTTCCAAGGTTGCCACAGAGGCCATTAGCTTTGCAAGTTCTTCGCCCAAACCTGTGTACAACATGATGCCCATGATGCCTGCATAAAACGGAAACTGAAACAAAATGCCCGATACATTGCTGCTGGCACGTTGCATTGAAATGCCATAACGCACCGGAGTTTTATGTAAAATGAGGCCCAAAATCAAGAAAATAAAAATCATGATGTTGAGGTTTAAATCGAAGCCTTTTGAGGCAAAATGATAGACGATGTACGTCAATCCCATCGCGGCAATAATCCACTGAATAATTGTGCTGTTGTTTAGTTTGTCTGAGAGAACCGGCTGCGAAAGTTTCAGACTTTCAGCTTCTTCATGGATGGAAATGTCGATGTTTTGTTTTTCTTCCCCGAGCATATTTTCCAACTCGCGCATGTTTTTTTCTTTTGGTGTGAGCCATAAAAACAGCAGCGGGCCGAGGACTAGGAAAACAAAAATCATTGCAAGGTTGATGCTGCTACCGAGCGTTAATGCAGAAGAAAGTGTGCCGGGCAAAACACCGGCTTCAATCATGTAATTGTTGGGTGTATTTAACAAAAGTGGAATGGAGCTTGAAAAACCCGTTACCCAACTCGCCCCAGAAAAATAGACAACAGCAATTAAAAACGGATAGTTTACGCCTTTAACACGAAGCGCTAATTCGCGCGCCAGAACCGCTGTAATAACAGCCCAGCCCCAACTTATGAGCCCTAACAAACATCCAACAAGCATCACAAAAAAATATACTTGCCGTGGTGTTGTGACTCTTTTTGCCAAAACCTCAACACCTTTTTTCGCGATGGGCGAGAGGGCGATGCTGTATCCGGTGATGACCAAAAGGACCATCTGCATGCCGAATTCTAACAAGTTCCAAAAGCCATCGTACCACGAAGTGACGATTAAAAGAGGCGATGCATCAACCCAAAAAAAGCTCGTAATCGCGATAAGCATCGTGAGCAATAGCGCAAATACGAATGCATCGGGCATGTTTTTTTGAAAGAGATCTGTAAACTTTTCGCCAAGTTTGTTTACCATGGATGGGTTGGTTTTTTTCTAGGCTAAAAATAGGATTCAAACAAACACCTTTCTTCAAAGTTGGTTTTGCAAGAATTT